>Ga0308157_10000491_pt1 | contig 129612 bp, 104 predicted proteins | sample PhyBR1_FD_201035 | JGI IMG/M metagenome (GOLD analysis project Ga0308157, IMG submission 201035) | Phyllosphere microbial communities from UC Gill Tract Community Farm, Albany, California, United States - DLSLB.R1 | ecosystem: Host-associated > Plants > Phyllosphere > Unclassified | place... | reverse complement strand
GAAATAAAAGAGTAATCACAATGCTGAACCTTCTTTGGGGAGTTCATGCTTATTATTATGACATGAAAAAACCTACGGATGAAACGATTATCCAGGTAAATATGTTAACGCATAACCACGGTTATATTGAAACCGGAGATTTTGTAATCAACATCAATGCTACTCCATCATACGAAGGTGGTAAAACGAACACATTGAGATTAACTACGGTTTAATCAAACAATATAAAAACTAAAAAAACTCCCAAGATTTTGGGAGTTTTTTTAGTTTTTATTTCTTTCCAAAAGAGAAAACTTATCCTAATAATGTAACAATAGGCTTAATCATATTTCCTTTACCAAATCTCCGAAATGGGGATATGTATTATTGTTTTGTTAACACAATATCTTTAGGTAAATTCATAGGGAAATCCTGTTGTTGATTCATTATCAAATCGTAATATTGGCAACTTTCATCAATATGGCCCGGGTTATATATAAAATGAAGGCTCATTTGGGTTTTAGCCGCATCCAAAAAGGTTATATTTAGCTTCGCTGATGCTCTACACATATTTTCAGGGGCAAAAGTAATATATTTTTGTGCGGGGTTTTTAAATTGACTTCCAATACCTATGAATTCAGGATTTAATTCATTAAAATTTGAAATTCTGTCAACAGAGATTGAGCCATCTGAATTAATTATTTTACGTTCTCCTAAAATCATATCCCTATAATTTCCTTTTCCGTTTATTCCTAAGAAATATTTTACTTTTCTAAGTTCAAGATACACTGTTTTCCCATTCCAATCGCCTTTCCATACTCCTATATAAGGGTCTAGCTCTCCACCCATATCTTTAAAATAAGAATTATTGGGGAAATCGTCTCCTTCTGCATGTAACGGATAAACCTGTTGCTGCGAATAAATATGTGTTGAAGTAAATATGAATAGTAATATTAAAAATATATTTTTCATTGGTATGTTTTTTAAATTAAGGACATTCATTTGTTTTACGGGTATTTCCACTAAGGTAAATTTCTGTAGCCTTATCAAAACCTTGTAAAACAATTCCCTAATCTTTAAAAAAATCCCCGAAATGGGGATATGTATTATTGTTTTGTTAACACAATATCTTTTGGAAAATTCATAGGTAGTTCAACACCCTGCAACATTGAGTTGTAATAAGAACAACTTTCATCTATAAATTTAGGATTAGGAATAAAATGTAAGCTCATTTGGGTTTTGGCGGTATCCAAAAATGTTAAGTCTAAGCTTGCTGTAATTCCACACATATTTTTTGGGGAAAAAGTAATATATTTTTGTGCCGGATTTTTAAATTGACTACTTATACCATAAAATTCAGAATTAACCTCATCAAAGTTAGAGATTCTGTCAATTGAAATTGTACCATCTGAATTAATTATTTTGCGTTCCCCAACTACCATATCTTGATAGGTTCCATTTGTTGGAGTTGTCCCCAGATAGTATTTTACTTTTCTAAGTTCAAGATACACTGTTTTCCCATTCCAGTTTCCTTTCCATACTCCTATATAAGGGTCTAGCTCTCCATCTAGATCTTTAAAATAAGAATTATTGGGGAAATCGTCTCCTTCTGCATGTAATGGATAAACCTGTTGCTGCGAATAAGCTTGTATTGACGTAAATATTAATAATATTAAAAGTATATTTTTCATTGGTATGTTTTTCTAATTAATGACACTCATTTGTTTTACGGTATTTCCGCTAAGGTACTTCTATAGCTTTACCAAAACTTTGCAAAACAATTACCTAAGCTTTTTTACTGCATTAAAAAATCCCCAAAGTGGGGATATGTATTATTGTTTTGTCAGCACAATATCTTTAGGGAAATTCATGGGAAAATCCTGTTTCTGAACCATAACCAGATTATAATAAGGACATGAATTATCAATAGTACTTGGGTTATATATAAAATGAAGACTCATTTGAGTTTTAGCAGCATCCAAAAAGGTTATATCTAAACTAGCACTTTTTCTACACATATTTTTTGGGGTAAAATCTATTTGCTTTTGTGAGGGATTAGAAAATTTAGAATAAATACCTTTAAACTCTGGAACTTGCTCATCAAAATTAGAAATTCTGTCAACAGAGATTGAGCCATCTGAATTAATTATTTTACGTTCTCCTAAAATCATATCCCTATAATTTCCTTTTCCATTTATTCCTAAGAAATATTTTACTTTTCTAAGTTCAAGATACACTGTTTTTCCATTCCAGTCGCCTTTCCATACTCCTACATAAGGGTCTAGCTCTCCATCTATATCTTTAAAATAAGAATTATTGGGAATGTCATCTCCTTCTGCATGTAACGGATAAACCTGTTGTTGTGAATAGATATGTGTTGAAGTAAATATTAATAGTAATATTAAAAGTATATTTTTCATTGGTATGTTTTTTAAATTAAGGACACTCATTTCTTTTACGGGTATTTCCGCTAAGGTAAATTTCTGTAGCTTTATCATCACTGTCAATAGAGTAGAACTTTGCCCCCGGAATATTCATATAATCTCGCATAAATTTTAAAAATTGTGCCTGATAATATTCTGATGATTGATTTGCTTTCGTTAAATTATATTTAGTATCATTTTTATAAGTACTATTTAAAATATCTATTGCTGTATCTGAAAATATCTCAAGGTTTGCAACATCTATACCATCTCCTCTTAGCTGATATACCGTTCCATCCGGGTTCACTAATGTAAGAAAAACTTCTTCCAATGGGATGTTATTATTGTATGCATTTTTTAATAAACCAATAAAAGAGTTGACATCATCGGGAGAAAAAACAGGTACTAATGTTTCAAAATGAGTATGAATAGCCCCATATGTCGTATTAAAAAACTTAAACTCAATGGTATTTGTTCCTACGGCATTGCTTAATTCCTGATACTGAACCCCTAAAACGGTTGTTGCTTTACTAACCCTGAATCCATATTCACGAGCATCACCGGTCTTTGTTTTCAGATATTTTATTTTATCTTTATAAACGCCGTTATTTTGCTGCTTTATTATACTGCAAGGGGTATTATTAAGCAATTCACCATCTCCTCCAACGCCCCAGACACCCGTATCAAGACCACCGCCAGCATTGGGGTTATCGTCTGTATCTACAGAAATATCTGAAACTGCAGCTCCCGTACATTTATTGCTTACAGATATGATTTGTGAAACTCCCGCTCTGTCCTCTCCAACCAGATCACAGGGTTGCCCGTAGGAATGCTGTCCTGAAGCACAAATTCCCGTCTCCCAGGTTACGGTGTAGCAGCCGGATGTTTGGGAGACTATTCTTGCCTGCATATCAAGATTTTCAATAGGGAATACCTGTACCTTATTGGTCAGATCCAGAGAATGTCCTAAACCAATTATTTCTCTTTCAGATTTTGTTAAATCATACTTCATGAGTACTCCGGTGAAACTGCCATCTGCATTTTTCCTGAGAACGAGATTCTCAACCGCATAAGAACCGGAACTTCTTGAAATCTTAAAAGTATAGGTCTCATTACCATTGGATTCAATTAATAAAACTGAATCTTTTTTAATAAGAGTTCCTTGCAATAAAGAATCCTGATTAATTTTCAAAAAACTATCTGCTCCGTTTTCTTTTATCATATTGTTCTCAACATTCTGGACTTTCTCAATAAGTCCACCAATATTTTCAACTTGTTTTCGGGTAAGAACAGAAAACTTTCTGTTTTGAAACTGATCGTCTGGATTGTTTGTGTAATTAGAGAAATCATCTGTTCTGCAGGAGCAGAATGTAAAAATGACCACAAGAGCCAGACTAAGTCTGACCAAAATTCTTTTTCTCATTTTTTTCAATTGTGTTTTCTAAGTTTAAATATATAATTTTTTTATAACCCTACAAATATTCAAATAAAAAATGAGAAAACATTACGGATTTCCATAAACGAAATTCCGGAAAAAAGACAGGCTCGCGCAACTCTTATATAAGCATCCCTTTGAAAAAAAATCAAAATCTAATTTTATTAAATTAAAAAACCTCCTAATGACTCAGAAGGTTTTTGTATAAATTATTTAAACTCTCATTAATTACCTACAATCGTCTTAGCCGTAACAAACTCTTTTAAAGCCAGTAAAGAAAGCTCCGTACCATAACCTGAAGCTTTTGTTCCACCAAAAGGAAAACGGGGATCTGAACTGGTCATTCTATTGATATTTATTGTTCCCGATTCAAGGTTTTCAATAAAAAACAATTGACGGTCTTTATCAGCTGCCCAGACAGAGTTTGAAAGCCCGAAAGGAATATCATTAGCCATTTGTAAAGCTTCCTGATCATTTTTAGCAATCATTACCATTCCAAGAGGACCAAAAAGTTCTTCCTGTAAAACTGGATTACCTTCCTTCACACGGATTAATCCCGGCTTGAACTCTATATCAGAAATTCTTTCCAACGGAATGATAATTTCTGCTCCATTCTCCAAAGCTTTTTGGAATTGTTTTTCCAGATCATCAGCCAAATCTGGTCTTGCCATTCCGGTAATTTTAGTATCCTTACTCATTGGATCTCCGGGAACGAATTTTTTATATTCTTCAATGAATTTTGGAAGAAATGTATCTTCAATTTTTTCATCAATAATAAATCTTTTTGCTGCCACACAGGTTTGTCCGCAGTTTTGAAGTCTCGCCTGAGCTCCCACTTTTGCTGCTTTATCCAAATCAGCATCATCCAAGACAATGAAAGCATCACTGCCTCCCAACTCAAGCAAAGATTTTTTAATGTTCAGCCCTGCGATCGACGCTACTTCTCCACCAGCTCTTCCACTTCCCGTTAAGCTTACTCCTTTTATAGCATCATGCTCAAGAATTTCTTTTACTTCCTTATGTCCTACTTCAAGATTTTGAAAAATTCCTTTTGGAAAGCCTGCTTCCAAAAACACATCTTCAATAGCATTCCCGCTTCCGAAGCAAATTGATGCGTGCTTCAGAACAACCGTATTTCCCGCTAAAATTGCAGGAATAGCGAATCTTAATACCTGCCAGAAAGGAAAATTCCATGGCATAACTCCTAAGATTACACCCTTCGGAACATAATGAATTTCAGAATAAGTATATTCGGAATCTACTTTTTCCGGTTTTAAAATATTTTCAGCATCTGCATAATAATTCATCATCAGGGCAGATTTCTCAACTTCCGCAATCGACTGTAGGATGGGTTTATTCATTTCAGTAGTAATGATTTTACCAAACTTTTCAGAATTGTTTTTTAAAATTCCCGCAGCTTTTGCAATGAGTTTTTGCCTGTCTTCAAATGGCATTTTTTTCCATTCGGAAAATGCCTTATCTGCTGTAATAAGTTTATTTTCAATTAATTGTTCCATACTGTAATCTTTGTTTTTAAATTCAATCAATGAATTTATTTGCGCTCTTTTTCAAAAGCACGATGAAAGCAACAAATTTTGTTCCTTAAGGGTTAATAGAATAATGATTTTCTCTATCGGAAAAATATAATTTTGCATCATATCATAAACCATTCATTCATAAGACATGCCGCCAGTCTTGCCGTTCTTTCCTGAATATCAAATAACGGATTTACTTCTGCTACATCCAAAGCCAACAGTTTTTCACTTTTTAAAATGTGCCTGTAAAAATGCATAAAAGTAGCATCTGCAAAAATTCCATTGTAAGCAGAAGCAGAAACTCCCGGAGCAATGGAAGCATTAAAGACATCCATACAGATTGTTAAATAAACATAATCAACACTTTCTAAGAGTTCATTTATTCTCAGATATACAGATGGTAAATTTTCAAAAAATAGTTCATCTGCCAAAATGTATTTCATTCCATACTGATGAGCTGTATCAAATAATTTCAGTGTATTAGAGTTTCTTTGAATACCTATATGTAATGAATTAATTTCTCCTTCCTGCGCAATTTGCCAAAATCCTGTTCCGGAGCTTGCTCCTACTCCATTTTCTGGTTGTCTGTTATCAAAATGAGCATCAATATTAATAATTCCGATCTTTTGTTCAGGAAAAGCTGTTTTCACACCCAGATAATGAGCATAGGTAACCTCGTGTCCGCCTCCTAAAACTATAGACTTTCCTCCTTTCAATAGAACTTTGGAAACATTTTTAGCAAGATTATTCTGAGCATTTTCTAATTTTCCATCTTCACAGGTTACATTACCAAAATCCAGCAACAAAAAATCAGGAAGAATCACAGGAAAGTTAGACATATTTTTCCTTATAATGCATGGAGCATCTTTTGCACCCTGTCTTCCTTTATTCCTCCGAACGCCTTCATCTACGGCAAATCCGTGTAAAACGAAATCATTCGTTGAAATTGCATCGTAATTAGTTTCTTCTTTCACTCTTTGAAAAAGTCTGTGATAAAGAAGTTCTTCACCATCTAATCTACCCTGCCAGATTTTGTTCATTACCTTGATAATTTGTATTTAATCTAAACTGTTTCTCCGCCAATATAAACACTTTCAGCTTGTAAGCTTCCCTGATTATAAAGAACATTTTGAAAATTATTGGTTTTAAAAGTCACGAAATCTGCTTTCAGGTCTTTTGCCAATCTTCCTCTGTCCTCTAAACCAAGCGCAAAAGCTGAACGAAAAGTAATTCCCGCCAACACTTCTGCTGTTGTCAATTTTTCAAATGTTGCCAAAATAGAAGCTTGTGTAATCAGATTTCCCATCGGTGCAGAGCCCGGATTCCAATCACTTGCTATGGCTACAATTGCTCCCGCATCCAATAATTTTCTTACCGGAGTAAACTTTTCTCCTAATCCTAAACTTGCACCTGGTAGAGCTGTAGCCACAGTTTCTGATGTTGCTAAAAACTCAATATCTTCATCAATTGTCGCTTCCAAATGGTCTGCTGATTTTGCACCCACTTCTACAGCGATTCTGGAACTTCCCGGTGTAAACTGATCGGCATGAACTGTGATTTCAAAACCTAAATCTTTCGTTTTAAGCAAGAAATCTTTACTCTCTTCAGGCTGAAATGCTGATTTTTCAATAAAAATATCAACACGTTTTGCCAGGTTTTCATCTTTTACTTTAGGCAAAATTTCAGTTAAGATGTATTGTAAATATTCTTTGTTGCTTCCTTGAAAATCTCTTGGTTTCAAATGGGCAGAAAGACAGGTAGGAACTAAGACAGCCTTTGTATTTTCCTGAGCTTTTTTAATAATCCGAAGCATTTTAAGCTCGTTTTCTACATCCAATCCGTAACCACTTTTCACTTCAATGGTTGTGATCCCCAAGGAAATAAGAAAATCAATTCTTTCTAATAGTGTCTTTAATAATTCCTCTTCTGATGCATTTCTTGTATGCTGAACAGAGCTCCAGATTCCTCCTCCGCTCTCCGCAATTTCAAGATATGTTTTTCCAGCATTACGCATGGCAAAATCATTTGCTCGATTTCCGCCAAAGCAAATGTGCGTATGTGAATCCACGAAAGCCGGAAGAACAATTTGTTCTCCTTCAACGTTTTCAATTTCTATATTAGCATATTGGGATTTTAATGTTTTAAAATTTCCGACCTGCTGGATTTTATCTTTATAAATTAAGATTCCACCATCAACAATAATTTCAAGTTGTTCGTCAGAAAGTTTACCTCTTAAGGGAAGGTTAGCAAGTGTCACAACCTGCTTGAAAGGACCAATAAGTTTCATTATGTATTGCTATGGCTAAAAGCCTATTTAATTAAAATTTTTCTCTCTCAAAAATACTTAAAATATCTCTTCTGCTCAAATCTTAATTTTTTCCTTAGTAACTGTCTTTATCCCTTAACCTAATTTTCCTATCTTTACGGTAAATGAAATTGAATTAATGCCCGATTTTTTACATCCAGACAAAGATAATTACTCCCGCGAAGAGCTGATTCAGGAAGAGAAGATTCGTCCTCAGAGTTTTAAAGATTTTGCGGGGCAAAGGAAAACTTTGGAAAATCTCGAAGTCTTTGTGACCGCTGCCAAGAAACGTGGCGGTGCGCTTGATCATGTATTATTGCATGGACCTCCCGGTTTGGGAAAAACTACGCTAGCAAACATCATTGCCAATGAACTTGGTGTAAATTGTAAAATTACGTCCGGTCCTGTTTTAGATAAGCCGGGAAGTTTGGCTGGTTTGTTGACTAATCTTGAAGAAAACGATGTTCTTTTTATTGATGAAATTCACCGATTGTCTCCTGTTGTGGAAGAATATTTATATTCTGCGATGGAAGATTATAAAATTGACATTATGTTGGAAACCGGTCCGAATGCGAGAAGTGTCCAGATTAGTTTAAATCCTTTTACATTGGTTGGAGCTACAACAAGAAGCGGAATGCTGACCAAACCCATGCTTGCCCGGTTCGGGATCCAAAGCAGGCTTGAATATTACACAATTGAGCTATTATCGATGATTATCATTAGAAGTGCGAGAGTTTTAGGTGTAAAAATCTACGAAGATGCAGCGATTGAAATTGCAAGAAGAAGCCGCGGAACTCCAAGAATTACCAATGCTCTTTTGAGAAGAGTCCGTGATTTTGCCGAGATAAAAGGTAATGGGGAAATTGAAATCAATATCACAAAATACGCGCTTAATTCTTTAAATGTAGATGAATTCGGATTAGATGAAATGGATAATAAGATCATGCGTGTGATGATAGAGAATTTCAAAGGGAAACCCGTAGGAATTTCAGCTTTGGCAACATCTATCGCAGAAAATCCTGAAACTTTGGAGGAAGTTTATGAGCCGTTCTTAATTCAGGAAGGATTTATCATCAGAACTCCAAGAGGTCGTGAGGTAACAGAAAAGGCTTACAAACATTTAAATATTGCAATACCTAAAAATCCAGGAGAATTATTTTAAACAATGTTTATACCTAAATTATACAGAAGCGAAGATTACAGTTTGATGAAAGAAATTATCAGAGAGAATTCTTTTGCTTTATTAATCTCTTCCGTGGATAAAATTCGTGCGACTCATTCAATGATGATGCTGAATGAAGATGACAAAGAAAATATTTATATTGAAACCCATATTTCGAAAGCCAATCCACAAGCGAAAACTCTCAAAAATGGAGATGAAGTTCTTTGTGATTTTCTAGGAGCACATACGTACATTTCGAGCAGTTGGTACGATCATATTAATGTTTCAACCTGGAATTACGAAGCGGTTCAAATTTATGGAAAAGTTGAGCTGATGAATCCGGAAGAATTGTATATTCATTTGGATAAACTGACTTCCAAATATGAAAAATTTCAGAAATGCCCCGTGATGGTAAAAAATATGGGAAAGGAATTTGTTGAGAAAGAGATGAAAGGAGCTTTCGGATTAAAAATTATTCCTACTGAAATTTTCATTAAACAGAAGCTTTCTCAGAACAGAAAGGAGAACGACTTTAAAAATATCATTTCAAATCTTGAAAACAGCGATGAAAATGGAAAAAAAATTGCTGAGAAAATGAAACTGTTAAATAATACATTATAAAACTTAATATTATATGAAACTATATCCAATACAGTGTGGAAAATTTAAATTAGATGGCGGTGCCATGTTTGGAGTCGTCCCAAAGAGTTTGTGGGAAAAGACCAATCCTGCAGACGAAAAAAACCTAATCGAGCTGGGAACACGCTCACTTCTCGTAGAAGACGGAAAAAAATTAATTTTAATTGATTGTGGTCTTGGAAATAAACAGGATGACAAGTTTTTTAGGCATTATTCTCTTTGGGGAGATGATAATTTAGATAAAAATTTAAAAAAATATGGTTTTGTAAAGGAAGATATCACGGATGTTTTCCTAACCCACCTTCATTTCGACCATTGTGGAGGAGCCATCGAATGGAACGATGACAGAACAGGCTACCGGCCGGCTTTTAAAAACGCACAATTCTGGACTAACGAAAACCACTGGCAATGGGCAACAGAGCCTAATGCCAGAGAAAAAGCAAGTTTTTTGAAGGAGAATATTATTCCTATACAGGAAAGCGGACAATTGAATTTTTTACCGCTTCCTAAAACCGGAAATTATGGCTTCGCTCCCGATTTGAAAATGGATGTGATATTTGTTGACGGTCATACAGAAAAACAAATGTTACCTGTTATTCAATATCAGGATAAAACAATAGTTTTCGCTGCAGACTTAATTCCTACAGCAGGTCATATCAATCAAGTATATGTGATGGGATATGATACAAGACCTCTTCTGACATTAGAAGAAAAAGGAAAATTTCTGAAACAATGTGTGGATAATGAGTATTTATTGTTCTTTGAACACGATGCCCACAATGAACTGGCCAGTCTTAAAATGACAGAAAAAGGAGTAAGACTGGATGAAATTTTTAGCTTTAATGATGTTTTTGGATATTAATTTTAGGTATGGAAGAATTACAGTCAGAAACTCAGAAAGCAGAACCAGAACCATTATCTATCCCAAAAATAATAGGCTTAACGGGGGGAATTGGTTCAGGAAAGACCACTGTTGCAAAATTCATTGAAGAGTTTGGATTTCCCGTTTATTACTCAGACGACAGAGCCAAAGATATCGTAAATGATAATGATGATTTGAAAGGCAAAATCATAGAACTTTTAGGTAATGAAGCTTATGAGAACGGAATTTATAACAGAAAATTTGTTGCTGAAAAAGTTTTTAATAATAATGATTTACTTCAAAGCTTAAATGAAATTATTCATCCGGCTGTCCGGATTGATTTTGAAGAATGGGTAAAGAGACAAACCAAATATCTTGTTTTTAAAGAGACAGCCTTGTTATTTGAATTAAAATTAAACAAGCAATGTTACCAATCTGTTTTAGTAACCGCTGAAGATAACATCCGAGCGAAAAGAGTAATGGACAGAGACGGTAAAACCTACCGGGAAGTAGAATCCGTGATGGAAAAACAGATGCCTGAAAAAGATAAAATAAAACTGGCAGATCACATCATCTATAACAATACCAATTTAGATGATCTGAAGGAACAAACAGAAAAAATCATTTTTGAAATTGAATGAAATATAGCTCGCTGAAAAAATTAGCGAGTTTTTTATACTTCTTTTTATTTTATAATATCAAAAAAAATCAGCTCCCATTTCTGAGAGCTGATTCTATTTTAAAAGTAATCAGTTGTTATGATTACTATTCCTTGATGAATTTCTTCTGTACCGAAGTTGAGCCATCCTGAATATCGATCACATACATTCCGTTGATCAGCGCATGGACATCTACCTTATTGTTTAAGATAATTCCACTTGAGATCAACTGTCCGGCTGCACTATAAATCTTATAGTTCGCTCTCTTGCTGATATTCTTAACGTTCAATACCGTACTTACAGGGTTAGGATAAATTAAGATATCATTCTGATTCAACAGATTAGTAGCGGATTTCTTAGTAATTCTTACCGTGTAATCTTCCACTTCTCCACTGTCGAAGTTCGTACAGTTTACCGGAATTCCTCCTTTCATTAACGCTACTCTCATCACTACATACATATAATCTGCATTGCTCACAAAAGCATCGGATGGTACACTGAATGTCGTCGTTGCTGTCGCTGCACTATTTGGTCCGGATACTAAGATCCTTTCATTGATATCGAATTCTCCGTTTCTGTCAAAGTCAATCCACGCTACAACGCCTGCATCTCCGGTTACTACTTTATCAATCGTTAACTGATTGTTCACTGAACCCTGGATCAATTCGATCTGAGCAGTAGGAACAGCTGTATAGTCTGTATACGTTGATCCTGCAGAAGGATTCAACATTTGTGGCTTACCGTTAGGTACAACCGTTACTTTAGAGATATAATCTCCTGCTGAGTTTACTGCTCCCATTTGGCAATAGATCACCGTTGGAGTCGTAAAGTAGTACGGTAGAGTAAAGTTACCCGGAGTACCGCTACAAACATTAGCTACCTCCATTTCATATTTTGTCAGCTCGGTTAAACCGGTAAGAGTATAAGTATTGTTTGATACCTGAACAGTAGTCCATCCCGGAATTCCTACTTTTCTGTATCTCAATATATATTTACCTGTTGCATCCGGACCTACATAAGGATCCCACTGGATTTTAGCACTCGTAGGTTTTAATTCCAGAATCGTTAATCCCGGTGGTGCAATATCACAGGTTCTTTCAGTAGTAAATCTTGCCAAGCTTGACCATGGATTAGGTGTCGTTGAATTGACACATGTATTTCTTACCTGAACTTCATACTGTGTATATGGAGTTAAACCTGAAAGCAAATAAGTAGTAGATGGCGGATTAGGCAAATTGATCGTAGCTGACCATGTCGGATCTCCTACTTTTCTCCACTGCAATTGATACGTTGCACTTGTTGCTAACGGTGACCAGTTTACAACTGCCGAAGTAGCCGTAATACTCGTAAAGGTTACATTAGGCGGAGTCGGATCACATAATGTGGTAAATTGATTATTTGAGTACACTCCAACATTCACGGTATTACAAACTGCTGCAACTTCTACTTCATATAATGTAGCCGGCGTTAGCGGATAAGTTGGCGGATTTAAAGTAAATGTCTGCGTTGTTCCTGTTACCGCTGGTACATCAATAGGACCTGCTGTTGGCAACCATTGGGTAGAACCTACCGGGCGGTATCTTACTTTGTAAGAAGCTCCTCCACTATCCTGTGCCCAGGTAATCTGAGCCGAATTATGCATAATAGAAGCTGGGATTACCGTAACCGTTGGTGTAGCAGTACTACAAACCCTCAATACAATATTATCGACTGCCACCGGTGGTTGTGTTCCTCCGGAAGTATCATTTCTCCATTCGAATACCAAACGCATGGTACTACCTGCATAATTGGTAAGATTTAAATTGGCATTAGAGTAAGAAGTCCAAGTTGTTCCATTCAAATTATACTGTCCTACCTGAACTCTTCCCGGAGCTCCCGGTGTTCCGGTTGCAGCTGTAATCTGAACTCCAGATGTAGGCATAAAATTAGATGGAACAAGCCACACTCTTAAATAATCATAAGAACTCTCACCTTGTGCTTTCCAGTCAAAAGAGAAAGAGGCTAAAGTTGTTCCTGCAGGAATTTGAATATCTCTATAAGCCTGTACTGTACTTGCAGATGCAATGGAATAAGCATTCGTTGTTCCATTATCATTCGTAATATAAATAGACTTTCCGGTATTTCCGGTTGCAGAACCATAGAACCATTTATTCGTTTGAGTTCCGTTGATCAGTCCCAGATCATTAGCTGTTTCAAAATTCTGTATGTAAGGAAGCTGAGCAGGAATCTGTGTGGTCATAACAGAAACCACATCTGACAGATCACTCTGATCTGTAGAACTACACAATGCTTTTACCCATATATAATAGGTAGTACTTTGGGCAAGTCCTGGAATTGTATATCCTGTACTTCCACTTGGAATTCCTGTAATATTAGGTGTTGCAGGTGGTGTATTTGTAGTGCTGTAATATATTTGGTAACCTCCGGCAGGTGCAGTAGCAGGCGGTGTCCAAGAAATTGTCGCAGTAGATGATGTTGAGCCAACTACTGTTACTCCTATTGGCTCAATACATGTTGGAGCTACTCTTAATTTAAAATCATCAATTCCTAAATACCAAGGAGAACTATTACCAGATACACTAGTAGCAAAATAGTAAGTCCCGGATGTAGTTGGGGTATAATATACTTTATACTTAACGTAACCTGGCGTATCCTGAGTAGCTGTTATAAATGTTCCTAAATTGGTTGCTCCCGTCATCGAAGTGGCAGAATTTACCAATACATTACCTGTAAACCCTTGATAAGATGAGCCTTGTCCTCCTGTATTATAATAGAACGAAAACTCATAGGCTGTACCCGCAGTTAATGCAAATCCAGGTGTCCATAACTGACTTGCGGTAGTATTACCATACGCAATCCTCATATAATTAGGAGTAGACCTAGGTGCATTATAGGTCGTAGAGCCCGTATTGGAAGAAGTCCACGCATTAGTACCTGTTATTTGTTTCCAGCAAGAAGGAACAATTCCTGAACCAATACTTGGCATAGAATCAAAATTCTCAGTCCATGGTAAAGCTGTAATAGCCGCACATGGTGTTGTAAAAGATGTCGACGTCCAACCACTCTGATCTGTTCCGCTACATCTGGATCTTACCCATACATAATATGTTGTATTGGGAGCTAGGGACGAAATTGTTGCAGAAGTTCCTGTTGGCACTGTCTGTGATGGAACAGTTGAAGCAGTTGGTGCAGCCGTAGAAGTAGTATAATAAATATCATATCCACTCCCAGGAGCTGACGAAGGAGCCGTCCAGCTCACTGATCCACTTGTAGATGTTATTGGAGATGACGTTAAATTCGTAGGTGCAAAACAAGTTGGCGGAGTCCAGGTATAAGTGAGGCCATTCGTTGGCATCCCTGGAGTAGCTGCAGTTGTATTAAATGCTTGAGTACTGCTATTGGCAGTACCAGCTGTAGAGTTTGTGAAAAGAACTGACGTCGAATTAGTTCTGTTATTAAAATCAGCATTGGATGTACCTCTCAGACCGATTTGTCTGGTTCCACTGATAGATGTACTTCCTACAAGATAAGACCCGTTTTTATAAACAACAGCAATTGTATTCGTAGTTTCTCTTAATCGTATTTGAAAAGAAAAAGCATAAGCATTTGTAGTAGAAATCGTATAGGCAGGTCTGAAATCTGCCCATTGAACCACTATCTCTCTGTTCGGAGCTGTTCCCACAACTCCCCAACTAATAGTTCCTGTAACACCACCAAGATTGAATACAGAATTAAGATCTGCTCCAAATGCGGAAACAGCGCCGGAATATGCTGTCGTATTAGAAATTGGTGAATATTCGGATGCTGACGGTGCCGTTGTTCCAAAGGTTAAGAAACCATTCGTTGAAACATTCAATGATGAGTAATTAACTCCATTAAATGAAAAATTAAATGGAATTGTTACCGGATAGATAGTGTTATCCAGTGAACCCGCAATTGTATTGGCGGTAGCAGTTCCTAAAATCGTTGCCCCTGTTAGGGCCGTGTAAGTTCCAGATGACTTCACAAAACTGTAAGAACTCACCTGTGCATTAGTTATAAATGCAATTACAAATGAAAAAAGTAGTAAAATCTTCTTCATATCATCAAAATATTGAATCCATTATTAGGATTTTGAGAATTATACATAAATTAGAATTAATTGGTCTTAAAAATATGTTTAACGTTTAAAACCTTAAGTTATTATAGAAAATAGTAAAATGTAAAAATTTTTATCATAGGCTTCATTATTTTAAATTGGTTGCAAAACTAATACTTTTATCTCACAAATACCTTACACTTATTTATTTTAAATAAATAACACAAAATATCATTTTTTATTGGAAATAAATAAAAACCAAAAAAAATATTTAAATTTTAAAAACTGTAACTTTTAACTATTAAATACCTATTAAATCAAGTATATTAAAACAAAAAAAATAATTGCTTAAAAAATTTCATTTTAATTACATTAAACTTTAACACTCTCGAATTAGAAAATATAATTCATTTTATTAAACCATAGCTATATCAAAAAAATCAGCTCCCATTTCTGAGAGCTGATTCTATTTTAAAAGTAATCAGTTATTATGATTTCTTATTCCTTGATGAATTTCTTCTGTACCGAAGTTGAGCCATCCTGAATATCGATCATATAAACTCCATTAATCAGCGCATGAACATCTACCTTATTGTTTAAGATAATTCCACTTGTGATCAACTGTCCGACTGCACTGTAAATCTTATAGTTAGCTCTCTTGCTGATATTCTTAACGTTCAATACCGTACTTACAGGGTTAGGATAAATTAAGATATCGTCTTGATTCAACAAACTATTAGCTGGTTTCTTAGAGATTCTTATCGAGTAATCTTCCACTTCTCCACTGTCGAAGTTCGTACAGTTTACCGGAATTCCTCCTTTCATTAACGCTACTCTCATCACTACATACATATAATCTACATTGCTTACAAAAGCATCGGATGGTACACTGAAAGTAGTTGTTGCTGTCGCTGTACTATTTGGTCCCGATACTAAGATTCTTTCATTGATGTCAAATTCTCCGTTTCTGTCAAAGTCAATCCAAGCTACAACGCCCGCATCTCCGGTTACTACTTTATCAATCGTCAACTGATTGTTCACTGAACCCTGGATCAATTCGATCTGAGCAGGTACTACAGCTGTGTAATCAGTATAATTTGATCCTGCAGAAGTATTGACCATCTGTGGCTTACCGTTAGGAACCACTGTTACCTTGGAAATATATTCTCCAGAAGTGTTCAACGCTCCCATCTGACAATAGATTACAGTAGGGGTTGTAAAATAATACGGTAAGGTATAGTTACCCGGAGTACCGTTACAGATATTAGCTACCTCCATTTCATATTTTGTCAGCTCGGTTAAACCGGTAAGAGTATAAGTATTGGTTGATACCTGAACAGTAGTCCATCCCGGAATTCCTACTTTTCTGTATCTCAATATATATTTACCTGTTGCATCTGGTCCTAAATAAGGATCCCACTGGATTTTAGCACTTGTAGGTTTTAATTCCAGAATCGTTAATCCCGGTGGCGGAATTTCACAGGTTCTCTCGGTAGTAAATCTCGCTAAGCTTGACCATGGATTAGGTGTCGTTGAATTGACACATGTGCTTCTTACCTGAACTTCATACTGCGTATACGGTGTTAAAGTATATCCTGTTGAAGGAAGTGAAAAGGCATTAGCAGGTGGATTGGGTAAATTAATAGGTCCAATCCATGTCGGATCACCTACTTTTCTCCACTGCATTTGGTATGTTGCACTTGCAACTAACGGTGACCAATTTACAACTGCCGAGGTAGCCGTAATATTCGTAAAGGTTACATTAGGTGGAGTCGGATCACATTTTGTCGTAAATTGATTATTTGAGTACACTCCAACATTCACGGTGTTACAAACTGCTGCAACTTCTACTTCATATAATGTAGCCGGTGTTAGCGGATAAGTTGGCGGATTTAAGGTAAATGTCTGCGTTGTTCCTGTTACCGCTGGTACATCAATAGGACCTGCTGTTGGCAACCATTGAGTAGAACCTACCGGGCGGTATCTTACTTTGTAAGAAGCTCCTCCGATATCCTGTGGCCAGGTAATCGTAGCTGAATTATGCGTAATAGAGGCCGGAGTTACTGTAACTGTTGGTGTAGCTGTACTACAAACCCTCAGTACAATATTATCAACTGCCACCGGTGGCTGAGCACCTCCAGTAGTATCATTTCTCCATTCGAATACCAAACGCATAACAGTACCTGCAAAGCTGCTAAGATTTAAATTAGCATTAGAGTAAGAAGTCCAAGTCGTTCCACTTAAATTATATTGTCCGATTTGAATTCTTCCAGCACCCGCTACAATCTGAGCACCTGGTGTAGGCATAAAGGTTGCCGGAACTAACCATACTCTTAAATAGTCATATGAACTTTCGCCCTGTGCTTTCCAGTCAAAAGAGAACGTTGCAAGGCTGGTTCCCGCAGGAATTTGAATATCTCTATAAGCCTGTACTGTACTTGCAGATGTAAGGGTATAAGCATTAGTTGTTCCATTATCATTTGTAATATAAATGGACTTTCCTGTATTTCCGGTTACAGAACCATAGAACCACTTATTGGGTTGCGTTCCGTTCAGTAATCCTAAATCATTCGCTGCTTCAAAATTCTGGATATAAGGAAGTGTTGCAGGAATTTGTGTAGTCATAAAGTTCGGCCCTTGAGCTACATAACTGTTATCTGTGGGTGAACAAATTGCTTTTACCCACCAGTAATATGTTGTGTTCGGAGCTAAAGTAGGAGCAAGGTTTACTGAAGTCGCCATTGTTGTTCCTGTAGGCGTTGTCGGTTGCGTTGGTGTTGTAGAAACATAATACGCATATCCGCCAGCCGGAGGAGTGGCAGGAGTTGCCCAACCTATAATTGCTCCGTTACCCGTTAAACCAGTTACTGTCAAACCTGTTGGAGGTAAACATGTTGGTGGCGCAACTACAGCCAATGTAAAGTCAACATAGCTACCATATGGTGCAGGACCACAAGGAGTAACTGCTCCGATATAAGATGAAGATGCTCTTACTCTATAATTTCCTAATGCTTGTCCTGCAGGAATATTAATTGTTGCCGTTCCAGTGGAAGCATAAGAAGTAGTTGCTAAAATAGTTTCTCCTGGATCATTGAAGTCCATATCATTATTCCAGTCAATCCAAACATAGTAATAATATGTAGAACCTCCTGAAGTTGCCAAGTTCATCACCACACTACTTCCTGGCGAACTTAAGAAAGACATATTAGAATTAGTATACGCATTATAAGAAGATGCCGTATAATTCAAGTTAGTCCACCCTCCTGTAGTCGTAACATTATTTAAATAGTAAGTTGTTGAACTAGTTCCACCTGTAGGTGCACAATAGTTAGTAAATACCGTAATTGGTCCAGACCAAGGGCTCGCATCAGTAGCACTACATCTTGCTCGTACCCATATATAATAGGTAGTATTAATTGCTAAGCCAGGAATTGTAGCCGTTGTACCTGTTACCCCTGTGATCTGAGGTGTAGCTCCCGTTCCAGGAGCGATACCTGTCGTATTATAATAAATTTCATAGCTTAATGGTGTAGTTGTAGAAGCTGTCCAACTTATCGATGCAGAAGACGTCGTAGCTGAAGTCAGAGTTAATGCTGCCGGTGGCATACATGTAGGAGGGGCTCCAACTGCTATGGTATAATCTACATAATTACCATATGGTGCTGTACCACAAGATGTAATTGCTCCACTGTATGATACAGCAAATCTTACCCTGTAATTTCCATAAGCCTGTGCAGCCGGAACATTAATGGTGGTTGATCCTGTAGCAGCATAAGAAGTAGTTGCAAGAATAGTTTCTCCTGCATCATTAAAATCCATATCATTATTCCAGTCTACCCATGTATAATAATAATAACTACCGGTTCCGGCTGCTGCTAAACTAACATTAATAGCACTTCCTGGTGAAGTACTGATTGTATTTGTTGAATTATTAACGTATGCTGCATAGGATGATGCTGTATAATTCAAATTGGTCCATCCTCCTGTTGTTAAGATTTTATTCAAATAATAGGATGTCGAACTCGTTCCTCCTGTTGGCACACAATATCCTGTATAGAAAGAAACCGGCCCAACCCAAATACTTTGCTGAGTAGAACTACATTTAGCTCTCGCCCATACATAATACGTAGTATTGGCAGCCAATCCGGAAATAGTAGCTGATGTAGTCGCAGTTTGTACAGAGTTAGTAGCGTTAAGTACCGTTGAAGATGTTGGTGCAACACCTGTAGTGTTATAATATACATCATAACCGTTTGCTGGTACAGGAGTAGGTGCTGTCCAGGTAATCTGCCCACTGTTTGAAGTAATGGTTCCCGTAGCTAATTGATTTGGGAACATACATCCTGAAGGCGCCTCACTCACTAGCTGCAATCTTGGAATAGATGCAGTTCTGCTATTAGCAGTAGGTGGTGAAGCCGGATCTGCATTTACAGTATCACTATATTGATATATTCCCGTATTTGCTCCTGATGTATAGGCTCCCCAGGTAGCTGTACAAGAATACCCGGGTGCATTCTCATCAACTGCAATTACCAGGTTACTCGTTCCATCCCATACAAATGGTGTAGTAAGAGAAAGCTCTACCCAATTCCCAGTTGTCATAGTTCCTAATGTTCCGGAATAAACCTGCGACATTTGTGATAAAGGTACCCAGTCGGTTGTAGAGGAGAAAGTCGTTTTGGTAGTATTACCAAAATAAACCGTCCACTGATTATAGTTGGTCTGGGTTGCCGCCGTAGCTGATACATAGAATCGCACCTTGGTAATTACCGTATTGGTAGTTCCAATAGCTGTAGTGAGCTCAGCAGCCGTGTACAATTGTTGCGAATAGTTGTATCCATAACAAGAGTAAACAGGAAGGTTGCTGGATGTAGCAGTACCCGTACCAATTGATCCTGTTTGCCCTTTTGCAAACAGCCCAAACAGCATACAGAATAACACAACCAACTCCCTAAAGAATTTTTTGTTTTTACAATGTAAAAATACGCTCATAGTTTTTAAAATTTAATGATGATAATCGTCGAAAGACAAGTTATTTGTTCGATCATATATTCAAAGTTTTGAATATATTTTATTTACAGTTTCAACTGTATTAAAGAAAAGAATAAAGGTTTATTTCATATTATAATATTTTTAATAATTACACAAATCTAATCATATTTTCATTAAAAATATCATTAATAATTACTTTATTTTAACAATATCATACAAAATCCTTTAATTATGATTAAAAATATCAAAAAAATACACAAAAGTGTGAATTTTAAAACGCGGATTTCCCCAGTAAACAAAAGCGTTTAATAAATATAGGGAGTTCATTTTTTTAAGAAAGAGTAACCTTGCTTAATAAATTATCGATTCGACATTGAATAAAAAATATTCAAATTATTTTTTCAACACATTCTATTTTTTAGCTAAAATTCCACAAAACGCCAACATAAAAAATCAGCTCCCATTTCTGAGAGCTGATTCTATTTTAAAAGTAATTAGTTGTTATGATTACTATTCTTTGATGAATTTCTTCTGTACTGAAGTTGAGCCATCCTGAATATCGATCACATACATTCCGTTGATCAGCGCATGGACATCTACCTTGTTGTTTAAGATGATTCCACTTGAGATCAACTGTCCGGCTGCACTGTAAATTTTATAGTTCGCTCTCTTGCTGATATTCTTAACGTTCAATACCGTGCTTACCGGGTTTGGATAAATTAAGATATCATTCTGATTCAAAAGATTTGTAGCAGATTTCTTAGTGATTCTTACCGTGTAATCTTCCACTTCTCCACTGTCGAAGTTCGTACAGTTTACCGGAATTCCTCCTTTCATTAACGCTACTCTCATCACTACATACATATAATCTGCATTGCTCACAAAAGCATCGGATGGTACACTGAATGTCGTCGTTGCCGTTGCTGCACTATTTGGTCCCGATACTAAGATTCTTTCATTGATATCGAATTCTCCGTTTCTGTCAAAGTCAATCCACGCTACAACGCCTGCATCTCCGGTTACCACTTTATCAATTGTTAACTGGTTGTTGGTTGATCCCTGAATCAATTCGATCTGAGCAGGTACTACAGCCGTATAGTCAGTATACGTTGATCCTGCGGAAGGATTCAACATTTGAGGTTTTCCATTAGGAGTTACTGTTACTTTGGAGATATAGTCTCCTGCTGAATTTACTGCTCCCATTTGGCAATAGATCACCGTTGGAGTCGTAAAGTAGTATGGTAGAGTAAAGTTACCCGGAGTACCGCTACAAACATTCGCTACCTCCATTTCGTATTTTGTCAATTCTGTTAAGTCAGTAAGGATATAAGTATTGTTTGATACCTGAACAGTAGTCCATCCCGGAATTCCTACTTTTCTGTATCTCAATATATATTTACCTGTTGCATCTGGTCCTACATAAGGATCCCACTGGATTTTAGCACTTGTAGGTTTTAATTCCAGAATCGTTAATCCCGGTGGTGCAATATCACAGGTTCTTTCAGTGGTAAATCTTGCCAAGCTTGACCATGGATTAGGTGTCGTTGAATTGACACATGTATTTCTTACCTGAACTTCATACTGCGTATACGGTGTTAAAGTATATCCTGTTGAAGGAAGTGAGAAAGCATTAGCAGGTGGATTGGGTAAATCAATCGGTCCAATCCATGTCGGATCACCTACTTTTCTCCACTGTAACTGATACGTTGCACTTGCCGCTAAAGGTGACCAGTTCACAACTGCCGAAGTAGCCGTAATATTCGTAAAGGTAACATTAGGTGGAGTCGGATCACATAATGTGGTAAATTGATTATTTGAGTACACTCCAACATTCACGGTGTTACAAACTGCTGCTACTTCTACTTCATATAACGTTGCAGGTGTTAATCCTGGAAGAGTAAGAGGCGGCTGGTTAGGAGCATTTACTGCTGCTACATCAATCGGACCTGCTGTTGGCAACCATTGGGTAGAACCTACCGGGCGGTATCTTACTTTGTAAGAAGCTCCTCCACTATCCTGTGGCCATGTAATCTGAGCCGAATTATGCATAATAGAAGCTGGGATTACCGTAACCGTTGGTGTAGCTGTACTACAAACTCTTAATACAATATTATCAACTGCTGCAGGTGGTTGTGTTCCTCCGGAAGTGTCATTATACCATTCGAATACCAAACGCATGGTACTACCTGCATAATTGGTAAGATTTAAATTGGTGTTGGAGTAAGAGCTCCAAGTTGTTCCATTCAAATTATACTGTCCTACCTGAACTCTTCCCGGAGCTCCCGGTGTTCCGGTTGCAGCTGTAATCTGAGTACCTGGTGTAGGTAAAAAGGTTGCCGGAACTAACCATACTCTTAAATAGTCATAAGAACTCTCTCCATCTGCTTTCCAATCAAAAGAAAGAGTCGCAAGGCTGGTTCCCCCAGGAATTTGAATATCCCTGTAGGCTTGTACCACACTTCCTGTATTATCAGTATAAGCATTCGTTACGCCGTTATCATTCGAAATATAAATAGACTTTCCTGTATTTCCGGTTGCAGAACCATGGAACCACCCATTAGGTTGTCCTCCATTCAATAATCCAAAATCATTACTTCCAGAAAAATCCTGAAGGTAAGGAAGTGTTGCCGGAATTTGTGTAGTCATAAAGCTTGGTCCCGGAATCCAAATACTGGAATCTGAAGAGGAACAAACTGCTTTTACCCACCAGTAATACGTTGTGTTCGGAGCCAAAGTAGGAGCCAAATCCACAGATGTCGCAGTAGTAGGTGTTCCGAGAGTACCTGCACCGGGAGGCGTATTTGAAGTAGATACATAGTATACATATCCACCAGCAGGTACAGGCGTTGGTGCTGTCCAGCCTATTGTTGCTCCATTAGAAGCAACTCCTGTTACTGTTAAGGTCGTTGGTACTTTACAAGTCGGGATCAATAAATTTATGTTATCTATTGCGCCTGCTGGCGAATTTCCTCCATATGAATCATTTCTCCATTCGAATACCAAACGCATAACACCTCCTGCATAACCTGATAAATCTACATTAGTATTCACAAAGCTCTGCCAAGTTCCTTGTTGGTTTAGCTGGCCTAATAAAACTCTATTTGTTCCTGCAGTAATTGCATTTCCTGCAGTTGGCACGTATGACGAAGGAACCATCCATACACTGATATAATCATATAAATATGTTGTTCCTTCTCCCATTGCTCTCCAGTCAAAAGTAAGAATAGCCGGCGAAGCCGCAGTTGTTCCTGCAGGAACAGCAAAATCTCTGTATGCCTGTACAACACTTGTAGAATAAGGATCATAAGCATTTGTCACTCCATTATCATTGGAGATAAATATTGAGTTGGCAGGGTTACCTGCAGCTGAGCCATAATACCATTTATTTGACTGAGACCCATTTACAAATCCAAAATCATTACTTGTGAAAGGCTGTGAATACGGTAACGCAGCAGGAATTTGGGTTGTTGTAAATGTAGGTCCTTGAATCCAGATACTGGAATCTGAAGGGGAACAAACTGCCCGTACCCACCAGTAATAAGTAGTGTTTGGAACTAAAGTACCTGGCAAATTAAATGAAGTTCCGGTTACAGGTCCTGTAGGGGCTGTAGGCGGTGCATTCGTTGTTGAAATATAATATTCATATCCGTTTGCAGGCACAGGATTTGGAGCAGTCCAGCTTATAATAGCTGTATTTGCAGCCACTCCGCTCACAGTCATACCTGTAGGTTCTACACATGTAGGAGTTGGCATTACATTAAAATCATCAAATCCCAAATAATACGGATCCCATGTTGCAGCAAAGGCTTTAACTCCAAAATTATAATCCCCAGTTGTAGTAGGAACAAATGTAACTTTAACTTTTGTATAACTTGTACTATTTGAACCCCCTGTTGTTGTTTGTGAAGAAGTAACAAAGGTACTCAAATTGGTTGCTCCAGTAGAAGACTGCAAAGTATTCACTAATACATCACCTTGCCAACCAGAATATCCGTCTCCCACCCAGAAGAAAGAAAAATCATAAGACTGATTTGCCGTTAAATGAAAGCTCGGTGTCCATAAATAAGATGCTGTTGTAGGATAATAAACAGTTACATAATTAGGAGTAGATTTTGGATCATTATAATCTTGGGAAGAAGCATCTTGGGTCGTAAATAAATTAGAACCGCCATTCGTAGCCCAACAATTTGGCAGTATACCGGCACCAATACTTGTCATTGAATCAAAATTTTCAGACCAAGGAAAAGTAGAAATCGGAACACATGGTGTTGTGAATGGTAAAGCCATTGGAATCCAATAACTCTGATCAGTAGCACTGCATTTTGCTCTTACCCAAACATAATAAGTTGTTGTTGACAGCAAACCTGAAATGGTAGCTGATGTAGTAGTACTTGATACAGAATTAGTTCCATTAAGCACTGTGCTTGAAGTTGGTGGTATTCCAGTAGAATTATAATAAACATCATATCCATTTGCAGGTGCAGGCGTCGGTGCGGTCCAGGATATAGCAGCGGTAGCAGCAGTAACGGTACCCAATGTTATTGCAGATGGAGCAGCACAAGTTGGCGGTGCCGATTGAGAAATAGATACATTATCAAAATAATAATAAACGTCTGAATTGAGATCGGAAGTAGCATTAAATCGTACATATAAATTCCCTGCAGAAGGCACGAAAGTAATTGTTTTTGTTGCACATGTATTAGCAGCAACATGATTGGCAGAATTAATCGTATAAGCCGTTGTCCACGGTCCCGAAGTACTGGTAGCATATTCTACTTTTATATTTCCTATATTGGCAGAAGGTGTAGCAGTAGTTCCTGCATAATAGTCGGTTACTTTGTAATCAAAAGACATGGTGACCTGCCCGGTATTATTCCCTGTGAGATTGGGAGAAGTAAACTGTTCTGCACCTCCATAATATATCTCCCCTCTAATGGTCCCTCCACTGGTTCCACATATCTGATTTGCTGTGGTATTATTGGAAAAAACGGACCCACTTGTGGTCCAGTTATTAAGTCCCGAAGCCGTCCAGTCTTGGGTATAGGCGACCTGGGCCATCAAAAATGAGCCAAAAAGCAATTGGCACATGAGTAAAAGTTTTTTCATAGTATAGTAAATAAGTGTTAAAATGATTTTTTAATTGCCAAATTCTAACTTGATGTATTCCTTTCCAAAGGCAGTACTATCTTGCAAAAAATTAGCTAAAGAGGCTCTATTAAAATGCTGAATCATATCTTTTTCATAAGTCAGGGGAACACTAAATCTCCAGAGCATAGTAAAGGATTGTATTTTTCCATAATATTTCACTTGTATTGGTATTATTCATACAAATCTAATCATTTTTTACAATCATCCTATTAAATCTTTATTTTTTTAATCAAATTCATTAAAAAAAAACATAACAATCATTCATTATATATAATAAACTTTAAACGAGCAATAGTATTAAAAATAAAAAAGCCTCATGTTTCCATGAGGCTTATAAATATAGTTTAGAAGATGACTACTTTTTAATAAACTTAGATTTAAACAAATCATTTCCTTTATCTTCAATAGCAATCACATAAGCACCTTTTATTAACGCAGAAACATTGATTCTTCCACCATTAATATTTCCGTTGCTTACCAATTGGCCTGCTGCATTATAAATTTTATACGTTGCTTTGTCAGAAACCTTAGTTATGTTTAAGAAATCTGTTGCAGGGTTTGGATAGATTTGGATACCATCTTTTGTGTTATTAATATCGCTGGTACCTAAAGCTGCTGTTACAATAACATTATAATCCTCTACCTCTCCGTAAGTGAAACTTCCACATGCATAAGATTCAGGTAGACTTGCTCCTGCACTTGCCGCAGTCGCAACTACAGTAACTACTCTCATCCTCAACGGAGAATTTGTAATTGCTGTTGATGGAACGGTGAATGTTCCTGTAGTAGCTACTGTTCCAACTGACGTTAATACAGCAGGTTTATTAAGAACTTTTTCACTCGCTTCAAATGTTCCATTTTTATTGAAATCTATCCAAACTGACATTGCACTTGTATTTCCTGTTGCAGTAGGAGTTGTAACAGATACACTTATCGAATTAGAACTGTTTGCTAACAAAGTCGGTTGTAACGCAGAATTCACAGTAAAATCCGAATACATTGATGCTCCAGTTGTATTATTTACAGTTCCCAATGTTACATTTGATACATAATCCAGCGTTGCGTTAGTACTTGTATTTGTACAATAATTTGTACAAACGGTTGAGAATGTAATAGGAGTAGAATAAGGACCAGTTACACCAGAACAAATAGCTGCAACTTGTGCTTGATATGATGAACAACTTGTCAAATTACTCAGTGTATATGATGTACTACCACTTACCGGAACTGCAATCCACGTCGAGGCAGATGCCAACCTATACTGTAAAGAATATGAACTCGCCCCATTCACCGGAGCCCAAGAAACAGTACCACCTACACTGGTAAGACCAGACGCTGCTAACCCAACAGGAGCGGAACCGCAACTCGCTTGTGTACTTACTGTAATTTTTTTCAATGCATAGAAAACGTTTCCAATTGCAGAGACACGCACTACTATAAGTTGTCCGTTTAGAGATGCAGGCAGAGCAGCTATAGTTGCCGCACCATTATTAGGTACAGACGCCGCCAGTACTGCCCAACTTACACCGTTATCAGTAGAATAATCTATTTTTACATTAGCCACATTATAAGGGGCAGCAGACGTATTTACAACATCCCAAGTTAAAGTCGTAGATGTATTACTAAACATATACCCTGAAGTAATCTGGAAAGGTCCATCACTACCCACAGCAATAGCTTGGGTTGCAAAATTAGTTTGTTGCTGAGCCGCATTTGCATTATTATCTCTTACTGTAACAGCAAAATTAGAAGTTCTTGCCACCTGAGATGTAGATTCCCATGTATTCAAAGAGTTATCCAAAACTCCTGCAAGTACTGATGAGAATTTAGGGAAATACCTTGTAGGACTTGTTGTAGGTGTGAAAGATCTAAATGAGGCACCATACGTAGTAGTTCCTAAATTTGTTTTATTAATTGTCTGGGCAGATGTAGATCCACTGTCAACTTCTTCCCACGTATATGTCATTGGATCATTCTCAGGATCCGTAGCACTAGCAGTTAATACAAAAGCTGTCTTATTAGGAATTGTATAACTTGGTAATGAAGCTATCGTAGGAGGATTATTTGCAACAGAGATTTCAGTATCGCATGTTTTATTAGACAAACTTAAATTGGTTTGTACCTGTCCTATACTCGCTTTATGAAAATAAGCATCAGAATGCGCCTGTACATCTGTAGAAGCACCTGTAATTCCTGCATATCCCATAATTGTTGATCCAGACCCTGGCTCAACATTCACCCCTGTTCCTTCAATGGCATGAGAAAATGTATGATTTGCTCCTAACTGATGTCCCATTTCATGAGCTACATAATCAATATCAAAATTATCACCCTGAGGTACACCATTTGCAGGAGATGTATATCCTGAGCCTTTATAAGATGTAAAAGCACCTCCCCCTACAGAAAGTGTATTATTACACACACAACCAATACACCCTGCGTTACCGCCTCCTCCAGAAGCACCAAATAAGTGCCCAATATCAAAATTAGCATCCCCAACATTATTATGTAAGGTATTCATCAATTCTGTGTTCCAGTTTCCCATGTTGGAGGAGGGAGAATAAGGATCGTTAGCTGCATCTAAATAAATAACTCCTGGATAGCTTTGAACAATAAGGTGCAGAGCAAAGTCTTTTTCAAATACTCCATTTACTCTTGTCATTGTTGCATTAATCGCTGTTAAAGCTCCAGCAACTGTACCTCCAAAGTAAGTCGTATATTCTCCCGTAACTGACATTACCAATCTCATGGTACGGTATTTTTTATCTGAACTTTTATTGAACGTTCCCGGCTGATGAGTAAATGTTTTTGCACCATCATAAAGATTCTGTACCTGTTGCACTGCATTCGGATTCTCAATAGTACTACAAGCAAAAGGTTTATCACCTGTTTTTTTTGTTTTTGGATGTACTGCATATAATCCCGTGGATTTATCCACAGGCTCTATAAACTCATAATTTCCATTCTTAAGTAACATAGATTGAAAATCATTAGGTGCCACAGAAAATCTAATCTGCTGTGTAGGATCATCAACTGCCGTACCTACATAAGAACCTAGTTGATATTGATCTGCAAGCTCTTTTACTACAACGGGAAAGCTGTATACATTAAATCTCTGAACTTTACCTTCTAATGTTGGTACAGATATTACAACCGGTTTAGCATTTGCACCCATCTCAACAGCATCCTTCAGTTGCTCACGAATCTGGTTTATATCCAGTTTGTAATAGTTTCTCATGGAGCTAGTAGCTACGGGGACAAGCTCCACTCTTTTCGGATTCCCGGCAGAACCACTTGGTCCATTGGATGGAGACCATTGTGCAGTAGCCGTACTTGCCAATAATCCCACAAACAAGGATGTAATTATTTTTTTCATATAAACAAATCTTAATAATTATTTAATCTCCAAATATAACGCTTTAAAATTATTCAAAATACAAAAAAAATTAAAATTATGTTAAATAAGCATTTTAAAAAGATCAAATATTAGTGATAAAAAAACCTCAAGCAAATTGCTTGAGGTTTCATATATAAATATGATTATCCTTATTTTTTAATAAACTTAATATTTTCAGAAAGATTATTATCTTTCACTGTAATAATATAAGTTCCTTTAACCAGATCAGCAACTCTCACCTGATTATTTTTAATATCTCCAGCTTTTACCAATTGTCCTACTGCATTATGAATTTCAAATTTAGCTTTTTCAGATACTTTAGTTATATTTAAAACATCTGTGGCTGGGTTTGGATATATTTGAACATCACTTTTTCTTATACTATTCAACTCATTTGTCCCCAAAACACCTAATACTTTAAACATTTTAGATTGAGTAGTCCCAAAATCAGTTGCACCTTCAGAAATCACAACATTTCCCGCTGCATCTTTTACATTATAATATCCATAATATAAGATACCATCACCCTCAGAATCATTAATAGTAAAAACATAACAGTCTGTTGGTAAATTCCAAGTTTCAGTAACCAAAGCAGGTAAAGATACGATTTGATTACCGTTCGCAATTCCATTTGCATATGGCCCTCCAAATTTCACAACATTCCCAGCGCTGTTTGTTAATGTCCAAGTAGTTTCTGTACCATAAAAATCCGGCTGAAGTGTAAAAGTAACGGTAGAAGTAGCAGCAGTTGTTGATGTGAAGATTCCAGCAGCTGCAAAAGCACTGTTATTACTTGCTCTAGCATCAGAAGTCCCGTTTACAGAAGTTATTTGTGCAGAAATCGTAGAATTTTCTGTAGCGGAAATAGAAATAATTGCATATTTATCTTGAGCAAGATTTCCTGTCCAGTTATAGGTTTGTGTAGCACCGCCATTTACCGTGTAGCTGATAACTGCAGAGGTAAGTGGAGAGGTACCTCTATTATAGAGGCTAAACAAAAAGGGTATAGAAGCCGTGCTTCCACAAACATTAGAAGAACTACAAATTCTTTCAGCTTTCAATTCTGCATCATTAGCAAATAAAGGAATTGCCACATCTTTTGTAGATGTTTTAAGTTCCATCCTTCTTGGAGAGTTATTCATTACCGCAGTAATTCTATCTTTCTGATTCTGTGTGAAAATATTCATACATGTATCATTGGTATAGTCCATATAGTTTCGAACCATTTCTATTTCTCCTGAAACACAACCAGCTTTATTAGTATTACAAGTATAATTAGATGTATGGGCCGTAGGAGTATCAGCACAATAATCAGTACCACAATTGGCATCCCCCCAGATATGTCTAAGACCTAAGAAATGTCCCACTTCATGGGTCATTGTTCTTCCCTTATCATACGTTGGAGTCATTGGAAAAGATCCAAAATCTGTACTTCCAAAGGTCGCATAGTTTGCCACTACTCCATCTGTCGTAGTTGTTCCAAAAGGTCCGGTCAAACCACTTAAACCAGAACCAGAAGGGAATGTTGCATATCCTAATAATGTAGCATCAGAAAATGTTACACTCCACATATTCATATATTGCGTTGGATTCCATATAGTGTTAGGCTTCACATACCCATCAATATTGTCTCGTGACCAATCAGGAGAACACATATTCACTCTATCAATACCGTTTGTAGGATTACCATTAACGTCCACTTTTGCTAAAGCAAACTGTATCATTGTATCCGCTCCTACAGCAGAGGTATTATATCCTGGAGTAGAAACCATTCTACGATAATCCTGATTCATTACCGTAATTTGGGATTGAACCTGCTCATCCGTAATATTTGCACCTGTTCCGTAAGGCTCCCCTGAATGAATAACGTGTACTACCACCGGAATAGTAACAATACCTCCACTTGTAGATTTATTTGTTAACCTTTCTTGTCTAGCTTTTTCAACCAATGGAGCAATCCATGCTTCAAACTGATCGGTTGTCATTCTTTTAGGATCTTTCTTTTGCAAATATTCCTCATACTCTACAAAAGAACAACGATCAAAACCATTACTTTTTGCCAATTCTTCCGTTGATTTCTTTTTAAAATCGCCATTTGTTTTTTGTAATTTCTGAGCATGAACAATCACTCCCATCACAAAAAATGAAAACGATAAAACAGATGTAAAAATTTTCTTCATTTTTATTTAATATTTCACAAAGATATTTTTTTTTTAGATAATTTTAAAATTTAGTTGTAATTTAAAAGATAATTATTATATAAAATCAAATGAGAGTTATTACCTTACTATTTCTAATGCTTTTGACAAAATCATGCACTATACGGAACAACACCAGTAATCAGGCCAATGATACCAGAGAAAAAAAAATTGAAAAAATTGAACTTAGAGAGCAAACAAGAGGTACAAACAGAAGTTTCGTTTTAAATTCAGAGAATTTAATGATCACTTTAAACGAGAAAGTTAACGATTCAAAAATATCTTTATCGGAATGGGAAAATATAGAAAAGCAAATAAATTATATTGATCTTTCCAAAATCTCATCTTTTGAAGCTCCAACTACAGACCATTATTCCGATCAATCATTAGCTTCTACTATAATTATTACTTCAAGCGGAAAAACCCATCAATCTTCAAGTTTTGACGCCGGTAATCCCCCAAAAGAGTTAGCGTCTCTTTATAAAGCAATACAACAAGTCATACAAAACAAAAAGACAACTCAATAGTTGTCTTTTATTTTTTAAATATTATTCTCTCTAAAACTTATACGCAATATTCCAGGCGAATCCCATTGTAAATTTACCAGAGCTTCTTCCGAAACCAGGAATAATCATCGGCTGAATTTCATCCTGCTTTGTGGTATATATTAAGTATTTAGGCTGTAGATTTACATCTATATAAAAATTAGATTCGAACAGCTGAACTCTTCCTCCCAGCGATCCTTCAATCCAGTAAGAAGATTGAGTAGAGGAAGGAAATGCTACTGAAGAGCTACTTCCACCGTATCCACGTACAGGAACAGCCATATATTCCTGTTTGTAAAATGATCCTGCTAATTTTCCTCCTCCATAAAAGCCATTGAATTCATTTTCAGGATCTCTTGCCAGCATATAAAAACTTCCCAAGCGAAGAAAAGCACCATTTATTTTAGCATCATATCCATTTTTCTGATATACATTTGACTCAAAACCAGCATCTATCACTCCATGAACTTTATCTTTAATTCTTGAAGAAATAAATCCTTGATACAGCTTTCTATCTGAAAAAAAGGAGGCTCCTGTATTAAGCAGATCAAATCCGACCATAAAATTGGGCTGATAATGCCATTTTTCCTTTTCTTTTTGATCTTCTGTCTTTGCCTGGGCAAAGGCCACAAAATATGAAAGACTAAAAATTAAGGTATAAATTAGTTTTCTGTTCATTTTCAATAAAATTTTGCCCGGTTTCTACACTTAAAACAGTAGTGGGTAATAATAATTCCGATTTTAGGTTTTCGTAGTTCTTTTTCATTCCACATCCCGGTGAGACATAAATAGATTTGGTAGTATAGCTTACTCTAACTTTGGATGAATCGGCAGTAGTGGTAGTTTTAACAAAAAGATCCGTGTAAGGGGAATCATCTACACGTAACGGAACAAAAATTGAGTCTACTTTTGTCTGCCATCCAAAATCCACAATATTGGAACCATAGTTTACAAAGACTTTTATAGAGTCTAAAGTTGTTTGTTTTCCGGCTTTTTTAAACTTGATCTTCATTCTCGGTGTTCCTTCTCCGCTTTCGCAGATGTCATCATCTCCTCCACAGGAAGTAAGCATTCCGAGGCTGCATAATAATATAATAATGGTAATATATTTCATACTTCTACTTTGGGTCTAAAGCTTTTTCAATTCTGAAAACCAGATCTTCATAATGGTATTTATTGACCGTATTTGAATCAGTTTTTGCAGAAAGTTCTTTTTTAATCATTGTCAGGTTTCCTCTTGCAATAGCCGAAACATCCGATCTGTCAGAGTTTTTTATATCAATAAGCCTGATCAGATTATCAACATAATTTCTCTGAAGATTTCTTCCGTACACATCCGGATTTTCTTTTTTAATAATTGAAGAGTTAAGATCAGAAAATAAATCAACCATTGTATAGGTATTCTGATCTATTGTTTCCATCTGATACATATTATTTAAAACCATTGGGCTTAAAATTCTGGCAAGAACACCAGTCTGAATATCCTCAACGGTTTTAACGGGTGTTTTTCCCGTCTTTTCAAAAATTTCTTTTTTAAGAAGCCATTGAGGGGTGATAAATATATTGTCTTGTAAAAACTTCATAGCTTCCTGTTGATCTTTTTTGGCAACAGGCTCGTAAACTGCTCCTGACTGCTCTGCGGTTTTGGGAGTTTCCATTTGACCTCCGATATACTTTGAAACGTGTCCTGCATATCTTCTGAATTGTGTCGTTACCTGATCATACATCATTCCAAGGTTGTTGTAATCTTCATTTGGGGTTTGTGTCCATTTTTCAAGATTATCAATAATTCTCTTAAGATTTTTGATTCCGTAGGTACTTGCAATCATTGCATTATCTCCTACCTGCTCACTTTGGGATCTCGGATCAAAAGGATTAGATTCCGTACCAAACCAAAGTCTTTCGTCCTTAAGGTTTTTGATCACCCATTTATTCAAATAGTCCTTTTCCAGGTCAGGAGTATTATATTGGTAAAATCTTCTGTATCCCCATTCAATTGCCCAATTGTCATAGTCTCCAATTCTCGGCATAATTCCTGAATCTCCGATATTATCTTCCGGCTGCGCCACATAGTTAAATCTTGCATAATCCATAATTGAAGGTGTATGACCATTTTTTTCCAGCCATTTTTTATCTCTCAGCTTTTCAACAGGTACAGTTGAACTTGATCCAAAATTATGCCTTAACCCCAATGTATGTCCTACTTCATGAGAGGAAACAAAACGGATAAGCTCCCCCATCAATTTATCATCAAATTCAATTTTCCTTGCTCTTTCATCATTTGGAGAAGCCTGAACAAAATACCAGTTTCTCAAAAGCATCATTACATTATGATACCAGTTGATATGGCTTTCCATAATCTCTCCTGTTCTCGGATCTGAAATTGAAGGTCCTGAAGCATTCGGAACATCTGAAGGCTTGTAAACAATAGCTGAAAATCTTGCATCTTCAAGACTCCATTCCGGATCAACTTTCGGATCAGGAACTTTAGCATAAATAGCGTTTTTAAATCCTGCTTTTTCAAAAGCTTTTTGCCAGTCATTTACTCCCTGAATCAAATAGGGCACCCATTTTTTGGGTGTTGCCGGATCAATATAGAATACAATAGGCTTTGCAGGTTCTACAAGCTCTCCTTTTTTATATTTTTCCAAATCCTGAAGTTTTGGCTCCAGTCTCCATCTTTTAACCAAAGAAACTCTTTTTACTCCTTGAGGATCAAGATCAAAATCTGTGTAGCCTACTGTAAAGTATCCTACTCTCGGATCAAAATATCTTGCCTGCATTTTGTTTTCAGGCAAAAGAACAAATGAAGAATTGATTTCTACGGTATAATTTCCACTTATCTTTGGCAAATTGGCAGGAGCAACTCCTGGTATTGGTCTTCCCAATGTACGTGCAAAAGTTTTGGTGGTATTAATCTCAACATTGTTTGGAAACGATTTTACAAAATTCACAAACGACATGTCTTTCTGAAAGATTCCTACTTTGAAATCGTCTTTATAGTTCGCTGAAAAGGAAACCATTTCATTATCAGAATTCAAAAGATCTGTTACTTCAATTACAGATGTTTTTTTATTATTCCCGTATGTTTTTACATCAAAAGATTTAATAATAGATTGTACATTATTTCTTGTTACAGAATTGTACATATCCGAAGTAGAATCTTTTGCATAATCTACAAAAGAAATCGATCTCAAAAGTATTTTATCTTTCGGGCCTTTTTCAAATGCCACAACCTGCTGCCCGATCTGATCTCCTGCATATCCTGTGCTTCCGGAACGCATTCCTGCAGCAGCTTTAGTAAGCCTTGTTACCAAAAGAAATTCTTTTTTCAGAATATGATCCGGAATTTCAAAGTAGTATTTATCATCAATTTTATGAACGGTGAAAACTCCCTGGTCAGAAACAGCTTTATCGGTGATGATTTCTTTATAAGACTTCATGGAAGTTTTTTTCTTATCATCTTTTTTTACTTTGGCTGTATCTGTTTTTGCTGCTGTAGAATCTTTTTCCTGGCCTTTCAATTCATACTGCCCAAAAATCAAAGCTAATAAGACGAATGCAGCACTGAGGTTTTTCACTTTTTTCATTTAAATTTTATGATTAATATTTCAAATGTAGTTAATTATTTTTTGATAAGTAAAGCAATATTTTCCACATGATGTGTTTGTGGGAACATATCTACAGGTAAAATTTTAATGACATCATAATGGTCTTTCATCAAAGCAAGATCTCTTGCCTGGGTTGCAGAATTACAGCTTACATAAACCACTTTCTCCGGAGAAAGTTTTAAAATCTGTTCAACCACCTTCTGATGCATTCCATCCCTTGGCGGATCGGTGATGAGGACATCAGCTTTCGGATGATTTGCAAGGAATTCATCATTAAAGATATCCTTCATATCTCCACAGTAGAATGTTGTGTTCGTCAAACCATTCAACTCTGCATGTTCTATTGCAGCATCAATAGCCTCCTGAACAGATTCAATACCGATCACCTGCTTTGCGTTTCTCGCTACATATTGTGCGATCGTTCCTGTTCCGGTATATAAATCATAGACCACTTCATCACCTTTTAAATCGGCAAATTCCAGTGTCTTTCTGTATAATTCGAGTGCCTGCTTATAATTGGTCTGAAAGAAAGATTTCGGGCCAATTTTAAATTTCAGTCCGTCCATTTCTTCCATTAAGTAACCATCTCCGAAATATATGTTGATATCAAGATCATAAATTGAATCATTCGGTTTTGGATTTATTGCATACACTAAGGTTTTTATCTGAGGGAATTTTTCTAATAAAAATTCAAAAAGCTTTTCTCTGTTTTCTTTTTCTTCCCGATACAGTTGAAAAAGCACCATCCACTCTCCTTTAGAATTTTGTCTCATCATTAAGGTTCTTAAAAAGCCTTCATGATTTCTGACATCAAAAAAATCTAATCCGTTATCTACAGCATATTTCTTTACAGCAAGTCTTATTTGATTGGAAGGATCTTCCTGCAGGAAACATTCTTTAAGATCAAGAATCTTGCTCCACATTCCCGGAATATGGAAACCTAAAGCATCTTTACTACCAAAATTTTCTTCAGAACTTATTTCGTATTGTGTAAGCCAACGAGCATTCGAGAACGAAAACTCCATTTTATTTCTGTAAAAATATTGTTCTTCCGAACCTAAAATAGGAACGGTTTCAAAGTTTTCAATTCCGCCAATTCTTTTGATATTGTTGTAAACTTCTTCCTGTTTGAAATCCAACTGTTTTTCATAGCTCATATTCTGCCACTTGCAGCCACCGCAAACGCCGAAGTGAATACATTTCGGATCAACTCGATAAGGGGATTTTTCAAGAATCTTTACAGCTTCGCCTTCATAATATTTTGACTTTGCCTTTTTCACTCTTACATTCACAATATCACCAGGAATCGCTCCGGTTACCATCACTGCTTTTCCTTCTTCTGTTTTTCCGATAGCAACACCTTTTGCACCCGCGGTGAACAACTTTATATTTTCAAGAACTAAATTTTTCTTATTCTTTCTGCCCATTCTAAAATTTTCTATTTTCCTAATTGAAACTTTACAAGTCTCGTGTTGCAAAAATACAATAAAAAAAACCTTATCCGAAGACAAGGTTTTTATATGTTATTAAATGTTTATTATTTTGTCTGAGCCGGTTGAGGAGCCTGCTTTTGCACAGCAGCCTGTTGAGCCGCCACTACTGCCGGATCCATTCCTGTACCTTGCTGTAACTGAACATTTGGATCTACTTTAGGAGCAGACAAACCTGTTTGTTTATCTAAAATTGTCACCAATTCCTGCTCACCAAGATTTACAAAAGATCTGCTTGCAATTTTTCCGTCCTTATCAACGATTACAAAATTTGGAAGCTTGAAACTGTAGATACCGTATTTTTTTGCAATATCAGAGTTTAATCCTCCTTCTGCGTACACATTTGTTCCGGGAATACCCTTCAGCATTGCATTACTTGTTTTAATAAACTGATCTTTGGTATCATCAACATTTACAAAAACAAAATTCATTTTTGATTTATAGAAATTAACAACTTCTTTCAAAACCGGCACCGTAGATTCTGCGATATAAGGATTCCAAGATGCATAGAAGCATAACATATAAGGTTTCCCTTTATTTTCTGATAATTTATATGATTTACCATCCTGCTTAATCAATGATGCTTCCGGAGCAACTTCTCCTATTTTTAATCCGATTACAGCTGTCTGAATTTTAGCCAAGTCTGCTTTAATTGTAGCATCCTTAATTTCAGTGTCAATAATCTTTTTGATTTTCTCTGAAGTTTTAGCAGGAGTTCCCGGGTGAATATCAGATTGTGCCATTACGAAAGCCAATAAATAATCTTTAGCCGTATCTGAAAGATTTTTATCTGCTTTTAAATACTGAGAGAAAAGTTCAGAAGTTGTAATATCAGTTTTACCCTTACTGTTTGCTTCTGCGTATTTTTGAAAATCCGGACTAATTTTAGTCAATAAATACTGTCTGTAGAAAGGATTTTCTTTTACCATTACATCCTTATTCTCCTGAAGTTTGTTTTCATAATCTGTAAACACTTTTGAAGGCTTGAATGAAGGGTTTCCTGAGAATTGCTTTTGTCTCATTTCATACTGCATAAGAATAGAAAGTATCGTTGCAGAAAGATCATTCTTTTTCCAGGTTACGATTTCATTATCCGGATTGAATTTCTTAACGTTCTGATCAATATTATCACTAATATTTTTTTCAATTTTCTGAACTCCTGCGACAAAGGCTTTATCATCTTTCGTCATCAAATCAGCCATAGTGGCATTTACTTTCTGCCCGTATTCTCCAAGGTATTTCTGAGTTGCCATAAAGAAGTCATTATTCTTTTTAGCATCACCTGTAATTACATATTCGGATGGGAAAGTAAGACCATTTCCTGAAATCTCAAGAGTTTGCCCTCCTTTCAGGTATACTAAATTTTGCTTACCAGCATAATTGATTAAATACATTCCATTTTTAGGAGCTTCAAAACTTCCTGAAAATGTCCCGTCATTTTTTAAACCAATATTAGCCAAAGGTAATGTCGCAACTCCCGAAGCTTCAATAAATTCGATTCTTTCTAATGGAGAAGCTCCTGTAATTTTTCCTTTTACTTCAACTTTTTTAGAGCAAGACACCGCAAAAACAGCGATGATAAACAATAAAAGATATTTTTTCATTTTTGATTTTAATAATGTAGCAAAAATAGGTTTTTCCAATCAACTGAAAACAATTATTTAAGGTATTTTATGAAAGATTTAACTAATATTTCAGTTATTCGGGAAAACAACATGATAATATTTATTCAATAGATAAAAAAATTATTGGACAGTGATAAGTATCCTGTTTTATCCAGTGATATTTCTCTTGTGCATTATAACATTTATTTTCACCAATTTTATGAGTTCTCTTCATTTTAACTACAAAACTGCCTAGTGAAGTAAATCCTACATATATATTTTTAAAGTTTTCGTCAATGACTATATTTCTATGGCTAACATCTATTTCCAGATACTTGCCATTATCCATAAAATTAACCTCTGTTTTCGGAAGAAGATATTGTGGATTTGTACAATCTACTGATTCGCAAGTATATATAAAAGCGAGAATACTTGTATTATTTTTATCAATTTTCTCTCTGGATAATGGGTGTTTACCTCCAGTAAAATAGTAACTGATTTTCTTTATTTTTTTATTCAAATAAAATGAATCTTCAGGAATTTCTACAATTTTTGAAATATCTGGTAACATAAAATGCTTCAGTGAAAACCCTTTATCTTCTATACCAATTAATAATTCTTTTATCTTATCATTATTAATTACTACAGTCTCAATAATTTTACCTGAAGAAAAATTTAAAACAGAGTCTTTAATTTTTAATTCTTCTTTATAGAGATGGTAGTCAATCTTTTTATCTAAATCAATAATTATAAAGCTCTCCGCCTTATTTATATTTTCCAAAGGAATGTCAACAACACCGTTTTCGGATATAAATAACTGATTCATTTTACCATACATTTCTATCTGATAATTCTTGATAAATTCTGAATCTTTTTTAAGCTGGAAATTTTGTGCAGAATAAATCACAGAACAACATGAAAAAATGAATAAAAAAAGTTTCTGACGAAGCGTTTTGCTTATTTGTGAAGTGCTCACATTCATATTGTAAAGGTGTTTGAAGAAATTATTGTATAAAAAAATCGTCAGCCGGTAAAGGTGACGATTTTTTATTTATAAATGATAAAATTTTATCCTCTGTCAACAAGAGCAGCCATGTACTCTCTGTTCATTCTCGCAATGTTTTCAAGAGAAATCCCTTTCGGACATTCCACTTCACAAGCACCCGTGTTTGAACAGTTTCCGAATCCCTCTTCGTCCATAGCTTTCACCATGTTCAGAACTCTTCTCTTAGCCTCTATTCTACCCTGAGGTAAAAGAGCATATTGAGAAACTTTAGCTCCTACGAATAACATTGCAGATCCGTTTTTACATGTAGCTACACAAGCTCCGCATCCGATACAAGCTGCAGCATCCATTGCTTTATCTGCATCTTCTTTAGGAACCGGAATTGCATTAGCGTCCAAAGTATTTCCTGAAGTGTTCACCGAAATGAAACCACCTGCAGCCATTACTCTGTCGAATGCGCTTCTGTCTACCATTAAGTCTTTAATAACCGGGAAAGCAGCACTTCTCCAAGGTTCAATAACGATGGTTTCACCGTCTTTGAACATTCTCATATGAAGCTGACATGTAGTGATTCCTGTATCCGGACCGTGTGCTCTACCGTTGATGTAAAGAGAACACATTCCGCAGATCCCTTCACGACAGTCGTGATCGAAAGCAACCGGCTCTTTTCCTTCGTTAATAAGATTTTCGTTCAGGATGTCCAACATTTCCAAGAATGAAGAATCTGTAGAAACATCCGATATTTTATAAGTCTCAAACTGACCTTTAGTTTTATTATTTTTTTGTCTCCAAATTTTCAGCGTAAGATGTAAGCCTTTTTTTGCACTCATAATTTTTTATTTATAGGTTGGAGATTATTTGTAACTTCTAGTTTTAACCTCGATGTTGTCATATATCAGTTCTTCTTTGTGCAACACCTCTTTGTTGATGTCACCTCCCTGATATTCCCAAGCTCCGACGTATTTATAATTAACGTCATCTCTTTCCGCTTCTCCGTCCGGAGTTGAGTGGTCTTCACGGAAATGTCCTCCACAAGATTCATTTCTGTGCAATGCATCGATAGCCATTAATTGTCCAAGTTCAAGGAAGTCTGCCACTCTGAATGCTTTTTCAAGCTCAGTGTTCATTCCGTCATTATCTCCAGGAACTTTTACGTTTTTCCAGAAGTCATTTCTTACTTCTTCAATTTCTTTGATTGCTTCCGCCAATCCTTCAGGAGTTCTTCCCATTCCTACTTTATTCCACATAATGTTTCCTAATTGTTTGTGGAAATGGTCTACTGAATGTGTTCCTTTATTATTTAAGAAGAAATCAATTTTTTCCTTAATTCCTTTTTCAGCTTCGTCAAATGCCGCTGAATTGGTAGGAATAGCCCCTGTTCTGATATCTGCAGAAAGATAATCAGCAATGGTATAAGGAAGTACAAAATATCCGTCTGCCAAACCTTGCATTAGTGCAGAAGCTCCCAATCTGTTTGCTCCGTGGTCTGAGAAGTTAGCTTCACCAATAACGAAACATCCCGGAATGGTAGACTGTAGGTTGTAATCTACCCAAACACCACCCATCGTGTAATGAACCGCAGGATAAATCTTCATTGGAGTTTTGTAAGGATCATCTGCCGTAATCTTCTCGTACATTACGAATAAGTTACCATATTTTTCCTCAACCCAAGCTTTTCCTAAGTCATAGATCTGCTGATCAGATGGATTATGAATATGTTTTTCGATAGCGGCTTCTCTACCTTTTTTCATAATCTCTGTAGAGAAATCAAGGTAAACACCTTCCTTAGTATCATTATTTTCAATTCCATATCCAGCATCACATCTTTCCTTAGCAGCTCTTGACGCAACGTCTCTAGGCACCAAGTTTCCGAAAGCCGGATATCTTCTCTCCAAATAATAATCTCTATCTTCTTCTTTAATATTTTCAGGTCTTAATTTCCCTGCTCTGATAGCTTCTGCATCTTCGATCTTTTTAGGAACCCAGATTCTTCCCGAGTTTCTTAATGATTCAGACATCAAAGTCAGTTTAGACTGCTGCGTTCCGTGAACCGGAATACAAGTCGGGTGAATCTGTACATAGCAAGGGTTTGCAAAATACGCTCCTTTTTTGTGGATTTTCCAAGCCGCAGAAACGTTTGAACCCATTGCATTGGTAGAAAGGAAATATACGTTTCCGTAACCTCCTGAAGCAATGACTACAGCGTGAGCAGAATGTCTTTCAACCTCACCTGTTACTAAGTTTCTTGCAATAATACCTCTTGCTTTCCCATCAACAATTACCAATTCCATCATTTCGTGACGGTTGTACATTTTGATTCTACCTTTACCGATCTGACGGCTCATTGCAGAGTATGCACCTAATAATAACTGCTGACCAGTTTGTCCTTTTGCATAGAAAGTTCTTTTTACCTGAACCCCACCAAATGAACGGTTATCTAACTGACCTCCGTACTCACGTCCAAAAGGAACACCCTGAGCAACACATTGGTCGATAATATTTGCAGAAACTTCAGCTAATCGGTAAACGTTTGCCTCTCTTGCTCTATAGTCACCCCCTTTGATTGTATCATAGAACAATCTGTAGGTAGAGTCACCGTCTCCCTGATAATTTTTAGCTGCATTGATACCTCCCTGAGCTGCAATAGAGTGCGCTCTTCTTGGAGAATCCTGATAGCAGAATGCTTTTACATTGTATCCTTGTTCAGCTAAAGTAGCTGCAGCAGAACCACCTGCCAAACCTGTACCTACAACAATAATATCAATCTTATCTCTGTTGTTGGGGGCAACAAGGTTCATATGGTCTTTATGATTTTTCCATTTATCCTTTAAAGGACCTGCTGGAATTTTTGAATCTAATTTACTCATAATTGGATATTGATATTATTGAGTTACAAAGTGAAAAATTGCGATAAAAATAAACCCTGCAGGAATAAGTATAGAATACCATTTTCCAACTGCTTTGATTACCGGAGTATATTTTGGGTGTCTAGCCCCGATTGACTGGAATGAAGACTGGAAACCGTGAGCCAAGTGCAGACCCAACAATACAAAAGCGATTACATAGATCGCTACTCTCCAAAGGTCAGCAAACTTCTCATGAAGCTCCGGCCAGAAACGTTCTGTATCAGGAGCAATTCCTTCTACATACTTATAATTCATTTCATGTAACCAGAAATCATATAAGTGTAGCGCCAAGAAAGCCAAAACAACAGCTCCGGAAATAATCATATTTCTGGACATCCATGAAGAGTTCACAGAAGGATTGTTTGATGCATACTTTACAGGACGCGCTTTATTATTCTTCATTTCAAGAACAAATCCCATAATAAAATGGAAAAGAACTGCGAAACCAAGAACAGGCTGCATTAAGAACTGCACAAAAGGATTATAGCCCATAAAATCAGATGCCGTGTTGAATGCATCCCTGTTAAGAACTGATAACAAATTGGTCGTCAAATGCAGTATAAGAAAGATCAGCAAAAATAGAGCTGATAATGCCATAGCATATTTTCTACCTATCGTAGAACTCGTTAAACCTGCCATATAAGTTTAAATTTGAATTTCCACAAAATTATGAAATGTTAACAATATCAAAAAGTGAGAAATCTCACAATTTATCAGTTTGTAATCTTTCTAAATAAGAATTTGGAGTATTATTAATTAAAGGAAAATAATTTTTTCACCAATTATTTCATCACATAAATTTTGTTATCATAAACAACCTTTTGGGCAGCATTAGGAATAGTTCTTATTTCAACTCTATTTATCCTTCTTGAAGAACAATACGGGTTGATAATAAACCGCTTAACCTTCTGTTTATCTGTTTTTTTATCAATCCAGAAGTAAACTGCATCTCCTTTTTTCACAGAAAGAACTTTATGCTTATAAAAATCATGTATCAGTACCTCATCCCTCTTATTTTCATAAATACTGAACCCCGTCCTGACAATTAGAAACGTTAAGGCACACATTATCAATCTCGCAGAATTTTTAACATTAAATTTCAAAATCAAGAACCTAAGCAAATAAACACCTACAAACAGACACAAAACTTCTAGAAAGTTCATCGCTATATTCTCTGAAAAAAGAAAATCTATACTTGCAAACCAGTGAATCAATTTAAGCAGTATCTGAACTATAAAATCATAAATAATGTTAATGAAAGACACATCCAGGTTGAAAGCAATCAAAGCAGTCATTACAAATGAAAATATAATTATTGCTTCAGAAAACGGCACAATAATAAAATTGGCAAAAATGGAAATCAGTGAAAACTGATGAAAATAAAACAACACTAAAGGCAATGTGGCTAATTGCGCAGAAAGAGAAATTGAGACCGTGTTAAAAATCAATTTCTTAAAATAGGTATCTGCTTTAGGTAAATAATTTAAAATCGGCTGGTTCAACCAATAAATTCCCAAAACAGCAAGAAAGCTCAATTGAAAACCCACATCAAAAAGCTGCTGAGAATCATAAATTAAAATAATAAAAGCGGACAAAGCCAAAGAATGCAGCAAATCTGGTTCACGCTGAAGCAAAACATAAATAAAATAAACGGTGAGCATAATACACGATCTTACCACCGAATTTCCGAACCCGATAAATGCTGCAAAAAGCCAGATAAAAATCAAGCTGGAAATAATGGCGTATTTCCTGAATCTAAGAGGCAACACCTTTATCAGCACCATATAGAACAATCCGAAAATCACCACAATATGGGTCCCGGAAATTGCTAAAAAATGCACCAATCCTGATTTATTAAAATCTTGTAAGGTTTCAGCATCAATTCCTGTACGGTCTGCTAAAATAATTCCTTTTAAAAACTCCTGGCTTTTTGGAGAAAGGCTTGACTGGTTAATCTTTTGTAAAATCACCAATCTTTTCTGCTGCACCTTTTCTGTTATAGAAAGATCCGATCTGTGTTTCAATAAAGTTTCTCCCTGAAGGTAAAATTGTGACCGTATATTTTTCCGATGAAGGTATTTTGCATAATTAAACTGAAAATCATATCGAGGCTTTTGTACATCATACCGAAAAGCTTTTGATTGATAATAATTTTCAAAGTTTAATTCTTCCGATTTCTTAGGAAGATAAATCAGAGCGTTTTCATACATTTTCCCCGATTTTATAAGAGCTTCATATTTCTTATACTTTTCCGTAGAATTTAGTTTTTTAGAAATTTTAAAAATGATAAAACCATTTTTTTGAGGAACTTCTGTATTCTCATTGAATTGGTTAAAATAATGGAAACTAATTCCAATTCCGAAAAACGCAACCATCAGTAAAAACGGTTTTATTTTAGAAATAAGATAGGAATGGTAAAAAGTTGTAAGCAAGAAGACTACACTCAGAATAATAATTCCTGCAATTATATTTTCAGTTGAAGGAAAAATATCCTGCAGAAATATCCCGAGAATAAAAGCAATGACAAGAATCAAAAGAGGCTGCCTGTTCAAAATCATTTGTGTTTGAACAAGCAATTTAATAAAATTTTACAATACAATAAAAAGTAAAACGCTGATTTTCAAAAACAATCAGCTAAAAGATAAACTACTGAAATTTTAAAATCACTTCAGCTGCATTTTCACTAGCTCCTTCTCCACCCAATTTTTCTCTCAGCAATTCATAATCTTTAAGAACCTCAGCTCTTTTCTCTCCATCCAGCATTTTCTTGAGTTCTTCAACAAGATTTTTAGTATTCAAATCATTCTGAATTAACTCTTTCACAACCTCACGATCCATGATGAGATTAACCAGAGAAATATATTTAATGTTCTTTACCAGCCTTTTTGCAATGGCATAAGAAACTTTACTTCCGCGGTAGCAAACCACTTCAGGAACATTTAACAACGCTGTTTCTAAAGTTGCCGTTCCGGAGGTTACCAAAGCCGCTTTTGAACACCTCAACAAATCATATGTTCTGTTGGATACAAAATGTACATTTTCATCCACATATTTTTCGTAAAATTCTTTCGGAAGACTGGGTGCACCGGCAATTACAAACTGATATTCTTTAAAATACGGTCTTACGGAAAGCATCATTTCAAGCATTTTTTCAACTTCCTGTTTTCTTGAGCCCGGTAAAAGCGCTATGATTTCTTTTTCGTTTAATCCGTTTTCTTTTTTAAATTCTTCAATACTGATTTCCTGGAGCGTGGAAATTGCATCTAATAACGGATGCCCCACAAAATGAGAATGAACTTTATGTTTTTTATAAAAATCTTCTTCAAAAGGAAGAATCACCATCATTTCGTCTACATATTTTTTGATGATCTCTACTCTCCCCTCTTTCCATGCCCAAAGCTGAGGGGAAATATAATACACGACTTTTATCCCCAGCTCTTTCGCAAACTTTGCAATTCTTAAATTAAATCCCGGATAATCCACTAAAATTAAAACATCCGGTTTATTGTTTTTAATATCTTCTTTGCAGAATTTAATATTGTTCAAAATGGTTCTTAAATTCATCGCAACTTCCAAAAAACCCATGAAAGCCAGATCCCGGTAATGCTTTACCAATGTTCCGCCTTGTTTTTCCATAAGATCACCTCCCCAAAATCTGAATTCTGCGCCAGGATCTTTTTGTTTTAAAGCTTTCATCAAATTACTTCCGTGTAGATCTCCGGATGCCTCACCTGCGATAATATAATATTTCATTGCTTCTGAAATCTTTTATGTTTTTCTTTCAGTAAACCTTTCCAGCAAACTTTTTCTTTTCACCAAAAAGTATAAGTTATGGGAGGTTTCTATAATCAGGATAGAAAACAAATAAGACGTGATAATATCTTAATTTGTAAATTTGTTCAAAGATAATGATAAAAATGTCAGAAGAATTTGAAATACGAAATAAAGTTGCAGAGAGCGGCTTAATCAATTTTGATCTTACAGACCTTGTTCCGAAAGGAGTAAGAAAAGGAATAGATTTGAAAGATTTCCTTTATATGGAAATGATTTTAAAAGAAAAAGATTTCCGTGAAAAAGTAGCTGCTATCAATCCCGAAGATTATAAAGACGCTTATGTATACATATACAATTCTGCAGATGCTATTGTTCCGCTGTGGGCTTATTTTTTAATCACAGCAAAAATCACCGATGTTACCAAAAAAATTGTATTTGGAGACAAAGAGGATTTGGAAGTTATTTTAATGCATACAGCCATTCAAAGCTATGATTTTGATGAAATGAGAGGCAAAAGAGTTTTAGTTAAAGGCTGTTCGGATAAAGAAATTCCGGAAAATGCTTATATTGAGCTTGTGGAACAGTTACAACCTATTGTAAAATCACTCATGTTTGGAGAAGCATGTTCCAATGTTCCGATTTTAAAGAACTAAAGCTTAACACAAAGTTAATTCTTCATAAAACATTCAACAATTGCAATATAAAAAACTCATCATTCATAATTTTTAATAAATTTGATTACAACAATTAAAAATCACATATAAAATGAGTTTACTCGATTTACTTACCGGAAACACCAGCAATCAGGTTGCTGAGAAGGCTGAAAATAAATTCGGAATCAGCAGAAATCAAATTATCGCCCTATTGGCAGTTGCTGCCCCTTTGATTATCTCATATCTGAGAAACAAATCTCAGGATGCCAAAGAAGCTGAAGCGCTAAACAATGCTTTAGATAAAGATCACGACGGAAGTATCCTTAATGACTCTTCCCAATTAGAGGCCAGAGAATCAGAAGGAGGTTCTATTTTGAACCACATTTTCGGTGGAGATAAACAAAATGTAGAAAACCAGCTTTCCCAGAATACAGGTATTTCCATTGATAAAATCGGACCTGTTTTGGCGATGTTAGCTCCCGTAATTATGGGATATATCGGAAAAGAAAAACAACAGAACAATGTAGGAGCAGGAGGTTTAGGTGATCTTTTGGGAGGAATTCTAGGAAATGCATCCAACCAGGCTCAAGCTCAGCAATCCAGTCCTTTGAATGATATTTTAGGAAGTGTTTTAGGTGGTGGACAGTCACAATCTTCAGGAAATCCGTTGAATGATATTTTAGGAAGCGTTCTTGGAGGAAGTAACAACCAGCAAAATCAGCAAGGAGGCGGACTAGGAAGTATCCTTGGAAGCTTTTTTGGAAAATAATTTATTTATCATAAAAAAGACCGTAGAAATTAATCAATCTACGGTCTTTTATTTTGTTACTTTTTAGATGTGCTTTCAGAAGCTACTACTGATTTTGAAGTTTTTCTTCGTCTTCTCTTTCCGTAGCTTCCATTGTTAATTTTACCTCTTTTTGACTTTTTGTCTCCTTTTCCCATAGTAATAATTTTGGTTGATTGATTACGAATTTAGAAAATACCTATTTAAAATCAAAGACTTTACGCTGTTAAAATTATTATAAAACTATACTTTCACCGTCTTCCACTTTCCTCTTTTGAACAAAATAAAGGCTACAATTGTGATTAAAGTTTCTGCAGCGGGAATAGAAATAAAAACACCTTCCGGTCCCATTTCAAAATGTTTGGAAAGAAAATAAGCCAACGGAATCTGAAACAGCCAAAACCCACAAAGATTCACCCAAGTCGGTGTCCACGTATCTCCTGCTCCGTTAAAAGCATTGATCATTACCATACCGATTCCGTAGAAAATAAATCCTACAGCCATTATATGTAATGCATTGGTGGCAATATTTTTAATTTCAGTTTCATTTGTAAAAAATCCGACCAGAAAATCTCCAAGAAAAAAGAAAATTACACTTACGACTACCATAAAAATCACGTTATATTTTACAGTTTTCATTACAGATTGTTCGGCTCTCAGCATTTCATTAGCTCCCATATTTTGTCCGACTAAAGTTGATGCCGCATTACTCAGCCCCCAAGCCGGAAGCATAAAAAACATCATTAACCGTAGAGCGGTCTGATAACCTGCCGAAGCATTTTCACCGCCTGTAGTTGCCACCAGTTGGGCCAAGAAAATCCAGCTGCATGAAGCAATTACGAACTGAAATATTCCCGGGGTTGCGATTTTTATAACAGATTTAATAATTTCAAAATGTGGTTTAAAATAATTAATCCGGATACGGATCTGAGTATCGGCAATCAACAGATGATACAATTGATACATTACACCTATGCTTCTTCCGATTGTAGTGGCCAAAGCAGCTCCCGTTAGCCCCATCGCAGGAATCGGTCCCCAGCCTTTAATCAGAACCGGGCACAAAATAATATTGGCAATATTGGCAATCCAGAGGGATTTCATCGCAATCGCCGCATTTCCTGCTCCTCTGAAAATTCCGTTAATTAAAAACAACAACATAATAATTACGCTGCTTCCCATCATTATCCTTGTAAACTCTTTTCCGTAAGATGCTGCTTCTGGCTTTGCCCCCATCAGAATTAAAATTTCTTCAGCATAGATAACTCCGAATAAACTCAAAATAAAAGTAACAACGAACGAAGCCAATAAAACCTGTGCTGCACTTCTGGAAGCCTGTTCAGGGTTTTTCTCTCCGATTCTTCTGGCAACCATAGCTGTTGCCGCCATGCTCATACCGATGGCGATGGAATACATTACAGAAAGTACAGATTCCGTTAACCCGACCGTCTGAATAGCATATCCGCTTTCTTTTAAATGCCCGACAAAATACAAATCAACCAATGCGAATACAGATTCCATGGCCATTTCCAGCATCATCGGGATCGCTAAAAGAAGCACCGCACTTCTTATCGTTGCTTTGGTGTAGTCAACCTCTTCACCACTTAATGCTTTCTTTAGAAAGTTAATATACTTAACCATTATTTCATAGCTTTTTGTTTGTAACAAAAATATCAATTCATGAATGATTAACACTTCGCATATGAAAAGTTTTACCCAAACTTATAGTTACTATTTATGTTAAAAAAAATATAAAAAATAAATTTTCAATAAAATATTATCGTAAAACAATAAATAATTATACATTTGCAATAATAAAATACTTAAACACATGAAGCTAACTTCGAATTTCATTCTTGAAATCTTAAAAATTTTATTTTGGGTATTTACAATTATTCTGTGTATCGCCATATCCGTATTAATGCTTATTTTCTTTACTGTAATTTTTGGAATTAACATCGGTGATTTAAAAGAAATGAAGATTAACGTTGCCCTCTTCGATGGAAAAATTAAGGATATACAGTCTTTACCGAAAATGAAATTAATTTTTATTCTAGCATATTCTATTATTTCAGGCGTTTTACAGCTTCTCTTTTTCCTGACGATAATTAAAATTCTAAAAAAACTCAAACTGAATCGCCCTTTCTCTATGGAAATCTACATTTTAATTTCCAGGATTGCCCAATTGGCTTTATTAATTGGTAGCTTATCTTTTATCGTAAATTTAATCAATGAGTTGATTATTGGAAACTTTTTTATATCCCTCAACTTGGATAGTAAAGACTTCCAATTCTTTTTAGTAGCAGGGGTAGTTTATGTAATAGCACAAGTTTACAAAAGAGCCGTTGAAATTCAAACTGAAAACGATTTAACAATCTAAAATTATTAACACTATGAAAATCATCGGTAAAAACTCACTTTCACAATACATCAGCTACCTGCTTTTTGTTTTGTTTGTCATTATTGCTTTTAACTTAGTGTATGAGATTATCGGTCATGGTATTTTATTCTATAAATACAAAACCGGAAGCACAGTATTCCCAGATACTTTTGCTTTGGCAAATGATGTAGGGTGGACGAAAAACAAATGGACAATTCCCATGGAAAACCAGCTAAAGTTCAGGATTAATTATCCTTTTTCAGAAATTCAGATGGTAACCGGAATCTATGCTTCAAAGCAAATTATCCATAATATCATCGGAATGTCTTTCCTGAGCCTATTTTTCCTTTTTTCTTATCAATGCTTTAAAGAAATGAGTGCAGATCAGATTTTCAATCCAAATGCAATAAGGTGGCTCAAACGATTTTGTTTCCTGAACCTTATTATTGCCGCAGCAGGAATTTTCGAATTTTTCTATTTCAGAATGGATTCTGCCTATACTTTACTAACATTCCTCTTTTTTGGTTTCTTTGGCATTATTATTCTCTTTATTGTGGAATTTTTCAAAAAGGGATTAGCTTTGCAAGCTGAAAATGATTTAACAATTTAAACTATGCCAATCATCATCAACGTAGACGTAATGCTCGCCAAGCGAAAAATGCAGTCACAGGAATTGGCGGAAAAAATAGGCATTACACAGGCAAATCTTTCAATTTTAAAAACCGGAAAAGCAAAAGCTGTTAAACTTTCCACACTCGAAGCTATTTGCAAAGCGCTCGATTGCCAACCAGGAGACATCCTAGAGTATGTAAAAGATTAAGATTTATTAAGTAACCTGTTAAAAATATAATTTCTATTATAAAATATTTTAAAACTCATTTCAAATCACAAACCCTCCCAATCTAACTCACTAGATTTGGAAAAAATGTAATCTAATCATGAAAAAATTTTTCACAACGATCCCATTACTCGTTTTGGGCATGGCTACCTTTGCCCAAAATAAAATCCAGAATCTGAATTTTGAAAGTACAGAAAACAATCTTCCGAAAATCTGGAAAATTACCGGAGACGGTTCTGCAAAGGTATTCATCGACTCCAACGAAAAACAGGAAGGAAAAAATTCCGTTCTTATTGATGCTGAACAGCCAGGCTTTAAAGCATTAATGTACATGCTTCCGGAAAACTACGCAGGAAAAAAAATTACACTCTCCGGTTATATCAAAACGGAAAATGTTTCTGAAGGTTTTGCCGGGCTCTGGATGAGAATTGATCCTGAAGTTGCTTTTGATAATATGCAGAAAACAGGATTAACCGGAACAACTCCATGGAAAAAATACGAGATCACTCTGGCAATGTCTCCTAAAGACACACAGAAAATCGTGATCGGAGCACTTCTTACCGGAAAAGGAAAAGTATGGGTAGATAATCTGAAACTTTCTATTGACGGAAAAGATATTGAAAATGCTAAAATTTTTGAAAAGAAATTAACAAAAGTAGAATTAGACAAGGAGTTCGATAATGGTTCTAACATCAATAACATCTCTTTGGATAAAAATAACCTGGACAACCTTAAAAACCTAGGATTGATTTGGGGTTACCTGAAATATTACCATCCAACAGTAGCAGAAGGAAACATCAATTGGGATTATGAGTTGTTCAGAATTTATCCGAAAATTGCTCATGTTTCCGCGGATCAGAGAGATCAAATTCTCTCCAATTGGATCAAAAATTTGGGAACTTATAAAACGGTTAAAAATAAAGAACCCAATGATGTAAAATTCAGGCCGGACCTTGATTGGATCACTAATTCCGGTTTTTCAAAAGAACTGACTAACCAGCTTTTAGAATTAAAGGATGCAAAAAGGCCAGCAGTGAATTATTATGTAGATTTTTTTGCTCACGTAGGAAATCCTGATTTTAAAAATGAAAATCCTTATACCCAAATGAGTTATCCCGATGAAGGTTTTCGTTTACTTTCTCTCTACAGATATTGGAATGTTATCCAATATTATTTCCCTTATAAAAATCTCATCGACGAAGACTGGAAAGGTATTTTAGCAGAATTCATCCCAAAGTTCATCAATGCTAAAAATGAAACAGAATATACACTCACCACATTGGAAATCATTGGAAGAGTTCATGATACTCATGCCGGTATCTGGGGAAATAATGAAGCTTTAAAGAAATATTTCGGAGAAAGATATGCTCAGGCTTTTTTAACTTTTGCAGAAAATAAAGCTGTTGTCAAAGATTTTTATAATGACAGCTTAGGCGAAGAAACAGGGTTACAAAAAGGTGATGTAATTACTGAAATCAATGGTGAAAATGTAGATAATATCGTTAAAAATACTTTGAAGTATTTACCTGCATCCAATTACCCAACACAACTAAGGGATATTTCAAAAAAATTATTGAGAAGCAATGCCGAAACAATTACTGTCAAAATTAACAGAAACGGCAAAACAGAAGAAAAAACAATAAAAACCTACACTTCCTCTGACTTAAAAATAAAAACTGAAAACAAAGAATTCTTCAAAATGCATGATGATGAGGTAGCATATGTCTATATGGGAATTGTAAATTCGGATAAGCTTTCTGAGGTCTTTGACAAAATTAAAAACACAAAGGGACTCGTTATCGACTTCAGGAACTATCCGTCTGATTTTGTTGTTTTCACAATGGGCAAATTATTAAAACCCAATTCTACAGAATTTGTGAAATTCAGCAGTACAAGCAATAGCCAGCCCGGACTTTTCACTTTTACACCGAGTCTAAAAATTCCAGGGGCAGGAGACAACGCCTATAAAGGTAAAATTGCAATTTTGGTGAACGAAACTACCCAAAGCAGCGCAGAATACCATACAATGGCATTCAGAACAGCGCCCAATGCGAAAGTTTTCGGTTCCACAACTGCTGGAGCAGACGGAAATGTTTCTAAAATCATGCTTCCCGGAAATATCTCAACAATGATCAGCGGAATCGGAATTTATTATCCTGATGGAACAGAAACCCAAAGAATTGGAATTGTTCCTGATGTAGAAGTAAAACCTACCATAGACGGAATTAAAAACAACAAAGACGAAGTTTTAGACAAAGCCGTTGAATGGATCAAAAACTGATCATTCAGATCAGGTATTAATAAAAACACAAATTTCAAATAATAAATTTCACTTACAATTCTTCAAAAACTTCCGAAAGGGAGTTTTTTTGCTTATAAAACTTCTAAAAATCTTATCTTTGCCAACGGAAAATTCAGGGTTCGAATTTGAACCTTAAACATTGAACTTTAAACAAATAATTATGTTTCGATCGCACACAAACGGAGAATTATCTCTTCAACATCTTAATGAAGAAGTTACACTTTCAGGATGGGTACAAACTATCCGTGATAAAGGATTTATGATTTGGATAGATCTTCGAGATCGTTACGGAATTACTCAGTTGGTTTTTGATCAGGAGCGTTCTACAGCGGAACTGATGGAAAATGCAAAAAAACTGGGACGTGAATTTGTGATTCAGGTTACCGGAAAAGTAATCGAAAGAGTAAGTAAAAACCCTAATATTCCTACAGGAGAAATTGAAATTTTAGTTGAAAAATTAACGGTTCTTAATGAATCCCAGCTTCCTCCTTTCACGATTGAAGATGAAACAGATGGTGGTGAAGAATTAAGAATGAAATACCGTTACCTGGATATCAGAAGAAATCCTGTAAAAGATAAATTGGTTTTCCGCCACAAAATGGCACAGAAAGTACGAAATTATCTTTCAGACAACGGATTTATTGAGGTTGAGACTCCGGTTTTAATCAAATCTACACCTGAAGGAGCGAGAGATTTCGTAGTTCCAAGCAGAATGAATCCGGGACAGTTTTACGCATTGCCACAATCTCCGCAAACCTTTAAACAATTGTTGATGGTTGGCGGAATGGATAAATATTTCCAGATCGTAAAATGTTTCCGTGATGAGGATTTAAGAGCCGACAGACAGCCGGAATTTACACAAATCGACTGCGAAATGGCTTTCGTAGAGCAGGAAGACGTGATGAATGTTTTTGAAGGAATGACTAAAACTTTATTGAAAGACATTACAGATCAGGAATTCGGGGATTTCCCAAGAATGACATTTGCCGATGCGATGCAGAAATACGGAAACGACAAACCGGATATCCGTTTCGGAATGGAGTTCGTGGAATTGAATGATTTAGTAAAAGGAAAAGATTTCAAAATATTTGATGAAGCTGAATTGGTTGTCGGAATTAATGTTGAAGGATGCGCAGATTATACCAGAAAACAGATCGATGAACTTGTTGATTGGGTGAAAAGACCTCAGATCGGAGCTTCAGGAATGGTTTGGGCAAAATTCCAGAATGACGGTGTAAAAACTTCTTCTGTGAATAAATTCTATAACGAGGAAGATTTAACAAAAATCATCGAAAAATTCGGAGCAAAAGAAGGCGATTTAATGCTGATTCTTTCCGGAAACGAGCACAAAGTAAGAACTCAGCTTTCTGCATTGAGAATGGAGCTTGGAAACCGCTTAGGATTAAGAAAAGGCGACGTATTCGCACCACTTTGGGTAGTTGACTTTCCGTTATTGGAATTTGATGAAGAAAGCGGACGTTACCATGCTATGCACCACCCTTTCACATCTCCAAAACCTGAAGATATTCACTTATTGGAAACAGATCCTGGAAAAGCAAGAGCCAACGCTTATGATATGGTATTGAACGGAAACGAAATCGGTGGAGGTTCTATCAGAATTTTTGATAAAGATTTGCAATCAAAAATGTTTGATTTGTTAGGATTCTCAAAAGAAGAAGCAGAAGCACAGTTTGGATTCCTGATGAATGCATTCAAATACGGAGCTCCTCCTCACGGTGGTTTGGCTTTCGGATTTGACCGCTTGGTAGCTATTCTTGACGGAAATGAAGTGATCAGAGATTATATCGCTTTCCCTAAAAACAATTCGGGACGCGATGTGATGATCGATGCACCTGCACCTATTGCGAATGAACAGCTCGATGAACTGGAATTACAATTGAATTTAAAAGCATAAATAATTACTACGGTAAAAAATATTTAAATTAGAGGCGAGATTTTATTTGAATCTCGCTTTTTTATGCAAAAATATTTACTAGTTTTCACAATCGTTTTTTGTTTCATAAGTTGCAAGAAAAACACATTCAATACAAATTTACTTTTAGGCGACTGGGAATTTAGTACACCTAAAACAATTTACGATAAGGATGCCGATATCTCTACAACCTATTACAGATCTGATTTCAGATTTGAAAAAGACTCTATTTTTAAATTGAATGACGGCTTTTTTCAAAGAATAAAAGATAATAAAGACTCTCAATATAAGTACATGGGTCAGGAAAGTAAATATTATCTGGATCATGACAGCTTATATATTTTAAATCCAGTTACAAATAAATATTTTGCTCAAAAAATCTCCTATTTGTCAAAAGACACACTGGCAATTTATGACAAGAAAGAAAAGATAATATTTTATTATAAAAAGAAAAAATTCGAAAAACCTACACAAATTGCCTTATCACAGATTACTTTATCTTTAGAACCCTGTTTTGGCACTTGTCCTGCAAGCTCAATATCAATAGACTCGGAAGGTAATGTCATCTACTTTGGTGAATCAAACACACCAAATATTGGTTTATTTAAAGGAAAAATTGATAAAAAAATTTTTGAAGAAATTGTGTTAGAACTAAACAAAATTCACTTTACAGTACTAAAAAACACATATAGTGTGGGTAGTGTAACAGATTTATCCGGTCTTAGCGTAAGTTTCATTAAAGATCACAAAATCTTTAAAACAATATACAGTTATGGAAATGCTGAACCACGAAACTTGAAAGGAATTTTAAATAAAATCATCTACGCCTATCAAAAAGCTAATCTAGAAAAAATAAGCTATGACTATCCAATTGCAAGCCCGACATTTTCACCAAAATTTTTGCTAAATGATTCTGAGTCTTTTTATCTTCAGACCTTATTATTAAGATCACCTAAAACCGATTCTAAATTCATTGCTAAATATCATCAAAAATCAAGTTTAATTCTTCCTGATAATTTTGATTACGAAAGATATGAACAAATGCAAAGAAGAATAGAAACAAACGGAAGGTATTTTAGAATGGAAAATAAAAATCATCATTTCTCAACCTTTGATATTGGCTTTGATTTCTTTAAAGCCAATGAAATCTTTTCTAAAAACTCCAATTAAGGCAACTTCGCCACCAAGCCCTCCGGCAATATTTTCAAAATCAAATAAATCATTTTCCATTTAAAATTCGGAACGATGATAAAAGAATTTCCTGCGTTTACAATGAATTTGGCTACATAATCTGGTTCCATAATTAAAGATTCATTTAATTGTAAGCCCTTATTTATTTTTGTCCGGATATAGCCAATCACCAAAGCATTTACTTTTATATTTTTTGCTGCCAATTCTTGTCTTAATCCTGCTAAATAAGTAGTAAAAGCTGCTTTTGTGCTTCCATACACAAAATTACTTTTCCGCCCTCTTACTCCGGAAAGTGAAGACAGTCCGATAATTCTTTCCAAATTTTTATTGCTTTCCATCGCGATAATGTTTAGAATGGAAACTGCTCCCATATAATTTACCTGCATCATTTGTTGAGCCCCTTTAAAATCATGCAAAGCTTTCTTATTATCTACTAAAAAACCTGCGGCATAAACGACAATATGAGGTTTTACCGGAAGTCCGTTATAAAATTGTTGGTGAGAATCAAAATCAACAGCATCAAAATATAAAACCATAACGTTTGAATTGAAATGATTTTCTGCAACAAAATCTCTGAGAGAATCTGTATTCATGGAAGCCGCTATTACCCAAAATCCTTTTTTAATATATTGTTTGATGCATTCTTTCGCAACATCGGAATTCGCACCTAAAATAAGAACTGTTTTATTTGTTTTTTGATCCATAAAACAAAGATAATTGTAATTAATAACACCATAAAAAAGTTTCGGCGGGGTGAGCAAAGCTCACCCCGCCGAAACGAAATATTTTTCAAACAGAAAAAATTAATTTTTCTCTTCAGTTTCTTTTTTCTCAACTGTTTTTTCTGCTGCTTTAGCTTTATCTCCGAAACGGGCTTCCGTAAATTCCCTAGAAACAGCTGCTTTTTCAAATTTCAGTTTTCCGGATAAAGTTTCAATAACAAAACCATCGTCCTGAACCTGAGCAATTCTTCCGTGAAGACCTGAAGTAAGCACTACTCTGGTCCCTACCTTTAACGTTTCCTGAAAGTTTTTCTCTTGCTTTTGTTTTCTCATTTGAGGTCTTATCATTAAGAAATAAAACCCTACAAACATTACCCCCATCATGATTAGCATCATTGAAGAGTTTCCTCCTGGCGCAGGCGCCTGTAAAAAGATTGACAGTAAACTTATCATAATTATGGTTGAATATTCGCAGTGAATGTTAATTTAATAGGAGCTTTTTCTACATTAGCAAAAACATCAGCGTATTTATTTACCGCTCCGTCAAAGTTTGTAGAGTCAAAATGCAATGTAATTTTTCCTTTTTTACCTGGCAAAATTGGCTCTTTTGTGAAGTCAGGAGCTGTACATCCACATCCAGGCTTTACCTCAGAAATCACTAAAGGATTCGTTCCTGTATTGGTAACCTCATATACATGCTCTACTTTATCTCCTTTTTTTACTTTCCCGAAATCAAAATTACTTTCAGAAAGAGCGATTGTTGTTAGTGGCTGGTTAGAAACCGGGGCTGCATCTGCTACATGAGCTTCCGCTGAATTGGAAGGAGCTAAATTGGTTGCACCTGCTGTAGAATCTGTAATATTAGCAACTTCTGCACCAGCAGCAGCTTGCTGATTTTCTTTTTTACAAGAAACCAAACCAAAGCCTATAATAGACAAAGCGATAATTGATAACGTCTTTTTCATGTTAAATTCTATTTTGATCTTTACAATATTTATCTAAAATTCCGTTAATAAATATATTGGATCTGTCTGTTGCAAATACTTTTGCAATCTCAATATATTCATTGATAATAACTTTTGAAGGCGTGAAAGGAAAATTATCTAGTTCCGTTAGAGCTGTAGTTAAAATCACCTTATCCATTAAAGAAACTCTTTCCAGATCCCAGTTTTCTAACCTTTCTTCCAGTTTCTTCTCATTCTTTTCCCAACTATCCAATGTATTTCTCAATAGCTTCATCGCGAAAGTCTTATCCTCTTCATCTTTAATCATTTTGATTAATGTTCTGCTTTCTTCATCTTCTTTCAGGAAACCAATTGTTTTTTGAACCATTGAATTAGCAATGTGAATATCATCATACCAGGAAAGTTCTTTATCTCCAAGATAATCATGAAAATCATCATTTTCAGCAATATATCTTAAAAACAGTTTACCTATGAACTTCTGGTCTTCTTCAAAAGAATACCCTTCTTCCTTCATAAAGTCCTGATAACGCTTTCCTGCAGTAATTCTTTGGAAAGTTTTCACCAATAAATCATCATGCAGATCCCATTTTAATTGCTTATGCTGCCCTGTGAAAAATAATCTCTCAGGATTTTCCTCTAACTTAATTAAAACTTGATTGTTGATGAATTTTTGATTAGGATTGATATCAGACTCAGATTTAATGTATTTATTTTTACCAATCTCAATTTGATTCTCAGCCAATTCTTTTAGTGAAACTAAAAAATTCAGTTGGTAGATGTATAAATAATAGATTTTCTCTATTCCTGAGAACATATTTTTCTCTAATACATCAAACTTTACAGGATTCTGGTAATATGAATACACAGTCTGTACCACTTTTTCACGGATTTGTCTTCTTCCTAACATTCAAAGAGCTTTTAATGAGTGCAAAGATACAAAATTTAAAATTTATGAAATTCGTAGTCTGATGACATTTTTGTAATTTTGTAAAACTTTATGAAAGCGCTGAAAACCTTAAACCCCTATTTTTGGAAACACAAAATACTATTATTTTGGGGAGTACTATTCATCATTGCCAGTAATTTTTTCAATATATATAAAGTTCAATTTGTAGGAAAGTCAGTAGATGAGCTTACAAAAAATGGTAATATCGGCTTCAATCATCAGGTTTTGATTTACGTTGCCATTATTGTAGGCTGTTCTTTATTAACAGGATTTTTCACCTTCATGATGCGCCAGACCATCATTGTGGCCTCCAGAAGAATTGAATACGAACTTAAAAATAAAATTTACAGACATTATCAGGATTTGTCTTTAACAGATTATAAACAGACAACAATCGGAGACTTAATGAACAGATTAAGTGAAGACGTTGTTGCGGTAAGAATGTACTTAGGACCGGGTGTAATGTATGTCGCGAACTTAATTGTTCTCGTGATCATCACTGCAATTTATATGGTGAAAACGGACGCTTCAATGACACTCTGGACATTATTGCCTCTTCCTATTTTGTCATATGCTATATATAAAGTAAGTTCAATTATCAACAAAAAGTCGAAAATCATGCAGAAAAGCCAGTCTGCTATTTCCACTTTTGTTCAGGACAGCTTCTCAGGAATTCGCGTTGTCAAGTTTTTTGCCAAAGAAAAATACATTGAAAGAAACTACGGTATAAAAGTAACCGACTATCAAAATAAAGCCCTTGATTTAGCAAAAACAGAAGCATATTTCTTTACAATCATTTTATTTGTAATCGGACTATTAAATGTTGCCATTATTTTAATTGGAGGTCAAAAATACATTGACGGACAATTAAGCATCGGTAAAATTGCAGACTTCTTCATGTATATTAATACTTTGATTTTCCCTTTCTCCATGGTAGGTTGGGTAACTTCTGTTAATCAACGCGCAGAAGCTTCCATGCAAAGAATTAATGAATTCATGGATAAAAAATCTGAAATCATTAATACAAATTCTGAAATTTATCCTATTCATGGTGATATTGAATTCAGGAATGTTTCTTACGTTTACCCAAATACAGGAATTAAAGCCTTAGAAAATCTAAGCTTTACGGTAAAAGCCGGAGAATCATTGGCAATTATGGGGAAAACCGGAAGCGGGAAATCCACCATTGCTCTCTTATTATGTAGGTTGATCGATCCTACGGAGGGAGAGATTTTAATTGACGGAAAAAATCTTAAGGAGCATAATCTGGAAAACTATAGAAATTCCATTGGATATATTCCTCAGGAAAGCTATCTTTTCTCAGATTCCATTGAAAATAACATTGGTTTTGCTATTGACTCCCCTACTCATACAAAAGTTGTTGAGTATGCTAAAATCGCTGATGTTGATAAAAATATTATTGAGTTTAAAGATCAGTATAAAACCATGGTTGGTGAACGCGGAGTCATGCTTTCGGGAGGACAAAAACAAAGAATCTGTATTGCAAGAGCACTCATTAAAGACCCAAACATTATTATTTTTGATGATTCTTTATCCGCTTTAGATACTGAAACAGAGCAGAATATTTTAGAAAATATTGACAGAAAAATCAACAACGCAACCTCCATAATTATCACACATAGAGAGTCTAGCGCACAAAAAGCTGATAAAATTATTAATCTTACCGAAATTGCAAATTCTGTAACCGCATAGCCGTTTCATTCCCAATTGTTAAATAAATCATAAAAAAAATTTTGTGATTAAAAGAAAACTTTTATATTTGTTCTTAACAAGATTAAAAAATATCTAACAATGAGTGAATACAAGGAACGCCATGAAAATGAAATTTTCACGAAGGTGTTAAAAGCAGGGAGAAGAACTTATTTCTTTGATGTGCGCGAGACGAAAGCAGGAGATTATTATCTTACGATTACCGAAAGTAAGAAGAACTTCGGAGAGAATGGAGAAGCAACATTCGAGAAACACAAAATTTATCTTTACAAAGAAGATTTTAAAAGTTTTCAGGAGATGTTTAATGAGTCCACAGATTTCATCATTAACGAGAAGGGTGAGGATGTAATATCAGAAAAACATGACAAAGACTTCAAAAGCAAATCTTATACAATAGATTCTGACGACGAAGTTTAAAAAGAATACTAAAAAAACACAAGCATCTGAAAAAGGTGCTTTTTTTATGCCCTAAAGTCAGATAATTAAAAATTCACAAGTAAAAACATTAAGATTAATTAACAGCTTAACGGAATAAAGTGAAGTGCGGATGCTTTAAAATAAAAAAAGTACACTTTCGAAAAGTGTACTTTTATTGGGTGAATGATGGGTCTCGAACCCACGACCTTCGGAACCACAATCCGACGCTCTAACCAACTGAGCTACAATCACCGTTTTGTGAGTGCAAATATAGAGAAGATTTTTTAATTACCAAACAATTCCATCAAAATTTTTCAAAGAAATTAGCTTCTCGGACGTAAAGCCCTCAGCATAAGTAACTCCCGATAAACGCCCTAAATCCTGAGCTCGGTACGTTAAGCTTTCATAAAAATCTTTTGACGTAATTGGTGTTTCAGGTTCTTTAGAAGTCGGATCATAAAACTGGGTTTTGAAAGCCATACAGACTGCAATCTTTTTATCTAAATGTTCAGTAATATCAATACAGAATTCCGGCTCAATATTTTTCCACTGAATATAATGGAAAATATGCTTGGGTCTCCAAACTTCCTGATTTTCTCCATCCAAAACTGTTTCAATTTTTCTCAACCCAGCTAAAAAGCACGCATCCGACACTAATTTCGCTCCTTTTGCGTGGTCCGGATGCCTATCATCAATTGCATTGGCTAAGACGATTTCTGGCCTATATTTACGAATCATTTTTACAATCCTCATTTGGTATTCTTCGGAATTTTCCAAAAAGCCATCTTTCATTCCAAGATTTTCTCTTGCAACGACTCCAAGAATATTGGCGGAATCCAGCGCTTCCGCTTTTCTGGTTTCTTCAGTTCCTCTTGTTCCCAATTCTCCTTTTGTAAGATCTACAATAGCGCAGGTTTTTCCTTCAGAAATTAATTTGGCAATAGTTCCGCCGCATCCCAGTTCTACATCATCCGGATGGGCTCCAAAAGCAAGTATATCTATTTTCATAACTCAAAGATAAGGTTTAAAATAAAAACTTCCCAAACGAAACGAATGGGAAGTTTTAATGATATTAATTCAATTTATTTATTGATTTCTGCATTTAATTTCACAGCATCCTGATAGGTAGGATCCAATTGAACAGATTTAGCAACATAATCTTTTGCTTTTGCCAGATCTGAGTCTTTACTCATATATGCAACTGCAAAATATGCATAAGCAAGAGTTTGTTTATTAGCTTCCTGATCTGCAGGTTTTACTGTATTAATAAATTTCTCATAAGCCATTTTAGCAGAATCATTATTGCCTGCCTGCTGATAAGAATATCCTAAACTGTAATAAGCCGGAGCCCAGTCTGGAAGAAGTGCGCTCATTTTCTGCCATGTAGTAATAGCCCCATTCCAGTTTTTAGCATCCTGATATGCCGTTGCTAATTTAAATAAAGCATCTGAATCTTGTGCGTTTGCAGCTACTTGTTTCTTAAGTGCTTCAATAGTCGGATTTGTTGGTCCTGCATCTACATCTGCTTGAGAAGCTCCACCACCTGAAATTTTCATCAATTCCATATCCCACTTCATTGTTTCATCTTTAGCTGCTTTTGCAATCGCAATTTTTTGTTGTGCTTCAGTTGTTAAGGCAGTTTTTTTAGCTGCATCTTTTTCATCTTTTGCCAATCCAGCTGCAATTAAACCTTGTAATCCCTGATCAGCAGGTTGAACTCTTGATTTGTCAGCCTGAGTTACAAAATTATCCATATTTTGTTTCGCTTCAGCATAGTTTCCGTTAGCATACAACTGATAAGCTCTCAATTTAAATTTAATAGGATCATTAATCTTATCAAATATTTTATCTAAAACCTGCTTAGAGTTTGCGTAGTCTTCATTTGTAAAATAAAGTTTAGCAATTTCTAATTGAGTATATGGATCTTCATCTGCATATTTTGTATAATTGATAAGGTCTTGAGTGGCTTTATCATTTTGCTGGTATCTGATATTGTAAGCTGCCATTGCCTTGTAAGCAGGTGCATAAGATGGATCTGTAGCAATTGCTTTTTCAATACTGGTTTTAGCTTGTTGCCATTGTTGAGCAGCCATCCATAAAGTTCCTATTCTTGTGTAAACAGAAGCCTTATTCTTAGCTAATGGTAAAGCTTTATCATAAGCTGTCATTGCATCACCAGGAATTCTCTTCAATCTATAAGCATCTCCTAATGTATAATAATAGTAGGCAGGAACACCTTTTTTCTGTGCTTTTTCAACTGCTTTATTCAAATAATCTATAGCAAGATCCGGCGCATTATTTTTTTCAAATAATGTTAAAGCTTCTGCCGCTCTGAAAAGAACTTCTGCGTCTTTTTCTCTGGAATCCGTAACTATTTTTTGAATTTCAGCGATTGCAGATTTATCTCCTTTACCTAATTTAACCGTAGCCAGACCAATTTTATTCAAATAACTTTTAGCATCTGCTGCCAATCCTTTATTGAAACTTTCTGTAGCTGCTGCAAAATCGGGTTCACCTTGTCTAAGAAAAGTATTCCCTAAGTAAAAATAGTTTTCTGCAGTAGGCTCTTTAGCAATCATTTGGGTGAAGTTTGTCTTTGCCTGAGCAAATTTATCACTGTCTATACTATTGATACCGTCCTGCAATGTTTGTGCTGTTGCAAAGCTGGTAAAAAATACTACTGCTGCTCCTAAAGCAATCTTTTTTACATTCATAATCATTATATCTTTCATTTTATATTTGTAAATTTAAAAAACTAGATAATTCTAAAGACAATTTTCAGACCAAAATAGATGATTGATATCATGAAAATCATTTTATTATATATTTTTAACGCATTTGAACTTCTCTTTTGTAGATATTGTAAGGTTGCAGTCCTTCTTTTTGAACTATCATTTGTCCTAACTGCGTGCAAGAAAATCTTATAAAACCATTAGCAATATTAAAGTTACCTTCGTTTGCTAAAAAATACAATATTCTGGTAAAAGGATATTTCATCTCTCTCATCCCTGAATAATCTGCTGTATAAAGTTTTCCTTTGCTTTCTACAGGCAGAATTTTAACTTTATTTCTTAATTCTATGGAAGCTTTATCGTAAGGACGGCTGAATGTATTCAATCCGATTACACCAATTTTATCGGGGTATTTATTTAATTCTTCAATGAGGTTTTTGCTTCCCGGAATTACTGAAAACTTAAGGTCTTTTGGTTGTTTATGAAGCTTTTGAGCAACAAAGTTCAGATTACTGGAATTGGTTCCGTCAAAAATAAATTCTTTTTCATCCGATTGTAATCCTTTTTCAATTTCATCCACAGAAATTGATTCTTTAGAAGAGGTATTGGGAACAACAAATATTACTGCGTCTGCGGCAAACTTAGCTGGAAGAAACTTTAATTCTACCTGCTTTTCATATTCTTTGATTTCATCAGGAGAAAGTTCTTTCGACATTACAACAATTCTCGACTTTCCATTTAATAAATCAAGAAAACCTAAATCTTCTTTTTTAGTAACCACTTTTAGCTTTGTTTCAGGATAATTAATCATATATCCTTCTGCCAAAGCTTCTGTGACACTTTGGAATGACTCGTCGGTAAGAATGGTAAGATCTCCTTTATTGTAAGATGGTGAGCTTTCTTTTTTCTTTGAACAACCTGAAAGAATAGTTATAAAAATTATTAAAGCTATTTTAAGAGAATTATTCATCTTTATTTTTTTTAAGTTGGGATATTGCCCTGAAAATTCTGAATATTCCATAAAGTACTAAAACAGTACCTAATGGATAGGCAATTGTTGGTTCTAAGGTAACTACGAAGAATTTATAAATAATCACAACGATACCTAAAACGATATAAAAAAATCCTGTTATTAAGGATAACCACTTGAACATCATATGACAAAAATACCAAAAAAAATAAAAAGAGAAGCAATTGCTTCTCTTTTTTAGATATTATTTAATTATTAATAATTAAATTATTCCGGTGGTTGCATTGCCAAAGGCAGTCTATATCTGTAACGTACAGATTGACCATTAATCTTAGCAGGTGCCCACTTGTTTTTAATTGATTTAACAGTTCTCACTGCTTCAGCATTAAAGTCAGAGTTTGAACCTGTAACTTTAACATCTGTAATACTTCCGTCTCTTTCAACAACGAAAGTTACTTCACCTTTTACTACACCATCAGCTCCTTCGATTGCAGAAGTATCAAAGTTCTCTCCTACTTTCTTTCTGAAGGCGTTAATACCTCCAGGGAATTCAGCAGTCTGTTCTACCTCTGTATAAACCTGAGTATCACTCACCTGAGGCTTAACTTCTGCAGTAGAAGCTTTAGTCCCTGTTGAAGGTGGTGGCGGCGGCGGTGTATAAGCCGGAGCTTTTACTCCCTCCTGATTTACCAAACCAGTCGTTGTTTCCAATTGCTTAGAAATCGGCGGTGGTGGAGTCTCAATCTTTGGAGCTTTTACAGGCTCCGGAACCACGTTCTGAATTACCTCAATTTTTTCCTCTTTTGGAGGTGGTGGTGGTGGAGGTGGTTCTTTTTCTTTCGGTTGCTCAATAATTTTATCTTCCTGAAGAATTTCTACCAAATCCGCCTTAACTTCTTGTTTAGGAGGAGCAGTAAGTCTCTTAATGGTAAGATAAATGAAAGGAGACAAAGCCGCAATAAGGAATAATGCTGTTCCAACGATAAAAGATTTCGTCAGAAGTCTTGGATACTGATGTCTTAAATCGTATGCACCATATTCCTTGTTTCTATTTTCAAATACAATCTCATCTAAAGTAAGATTAGGATCGTATACATTTTCATTTGCCATAGATTTACAATTTTATGGTTTAAATTACTTTGTAGCCGGTGCTGCAGGAGCTCCTGTGTTACCAACTTTCTTATCGTAAATCGCTTTTTCCCAAGGTTTAAGATCAGTAACCCCGTACTGCTCGCTCTTAGTAATAGCCATTTCATCAAGAATATCTACAAAGTTTTTATATACAGCATCGTCAGTCGGTTTGATAATCACAGTAAACTTAGATTTATCAGCCGCGTTTGCTTTTGCCTGTTCAATTACTTTTCTGATTCCTTCTCTATCAAAAGTAGTCTCATTAAGATTCTGATCAGTTAAAGACGTATTGTCTTGCTGATGCCAGAAAATCTTATTGTCTTTACCCAATAATAAAGATATAGAGTTAGAAAGTTTAATTTCTGTTGGAGGTGGTTTTTTATCTTTTTCTTTCGGTTTTGCCGGAAGACCCAAATCCATTACATTCGGTTTAGAGAATGTAGTCGTGAACATAAAGAAGGTAATCAATAGAAACCCTAAGTCCACCATCGGAGTCATATCGACTCTGGTACTCTGCTTCTTGGAGCGTACCTTGCCGCCTTTGGCGCCCTTTTCCTGTACTTGTACTTCTGCCATTTCTAAATGATATTATTCATTAGGTTTACCTTCTTGTGATGTAATCAACCAAAATTTAAGAAAATCAATATCTCTTAAACCTTCAAATAGGCTTTTAACTTTTGGATACTCAGTAGTAACGTCACCTTTGATTGCTAATTTGTAATCAGGATTAACGCTTAAACTTTGTTGTACCCAGTCAACTAATTGCTTATTTGTACTATCCATAGGAATCCCTGTAGGACTCTTGAAATTCTTTTGCTCGTCATCTGGCAAATCAAGATAGCTCTTAAGTTGGTTCATAGGAACCCCAATCGCTTGTACTTTTTGGAATGCAGCTTTTTGTTTATTGTCAAAAGTAATTCCATACTTTTTCCCCATATTGTCCAAAAGCTGTAATCTCTCAGATGCATTTTCTACCGGCTGGAAATAAAATTTCCCGTCTGGAGTAGCGTTGATAGTCATCAAACTTGCATCAGGAAGTAACTTCTCTGATATTGAAGATGGCGGTTTGATCTGCTCCACGTCAGGTTTTTTAAACTGAGTGGTCAAGATAAAGAACGTAAGTAGTAGGAACGCAACGTCACACATTGCCGTCATATCCGTAACTACTCCATGTCTTTTTGGTTTGACTCTCGCCATTATTAATAATTTTTAATTAAACTTCTTTTTACTTACTACAAATTCCTTGCTAATTCTTAGTTGAATTCAGCGAAAGACTGCTGGATGCTCATAGCGATCTCATCGATCTTATAAGTTAATCCATCAATTTTAGAAGTAAAGAAGTTATAAAGGATGATAGCGATAGCTGAAGTACCAATACCTAATGCTGTGTTGATCAAGGCTTCAGAGATACCTGTAGAAAGTGCAGCCGCGTCAGGAGTACCACCTCCAGAACCTAATGCAAAGAATGCTTTGATCATCCCGATTACCGTACCTAATAACGCCACTAACGTTGCAACAGTACCTAAAGTAGAAAGGATCATCATATTTTTCTCTAACATTGGCATCTCAAGAGTTGTAGCCTCTTCGATCGCTTTGTTAAGCGCTACCATTTTTTGCTCTTTGTTTAAAGTTGTATCGTGAGCTAAAGCTTTGTAAGTAGTAAGACCTTCTTTTACTACGTTACCAACAGAACCTTCTTGTCTGTCACACTCTTCTAAAGCTGCATCGATTTTGTTTTGGTTAAGTAAGCTTCTTACTTGTACTACGAAGTTATCCAAGTTTCCTTTTCCTGCAGCTTTACCTAAAACGAAATATCTTTCAAAAGAGAAAACGATTACAGTAAGCATGAAAGTAATCAAGATAGGTACGATAACCCCTCCTTTGTAGATAATTCCCAAGAACGAATCTGGATGAATGTCTTTTCCTTCAACATCTGAAAAAGCTACAGATGCACCACCAAGTTTTTCAGCATCTTTAAAGTTTCCAGGACTACCCAAAACGAATAAATAAATACAAATTCCTATAGCTAAGATGATAGGAATAATAACAGCCGGGTTTAAACCTCCTGCTTTTTTAGCAACTACTTGCTCATCATTTTTTGAAACATTCATTTCCATATTTAACTAAATTATATTGTTTTAAAATTTTTGAGGGTGTAAATTAAAGGCAAAATTAATTAAAATGCAATTATTTTAAATAAACAATTCGCTTTTTTTTGATAGATAAAATTTGATTCAATTCCAAAATCTCATTTTTTTTTTATTTTTTTGGCAATATTATTCCATATTAAATAATATATTGAAAATATAAAAAAATTACCACTACTTTTTTTATATTTTACCAATGTTAATTTTTATTTAAATTACTATATTCACTATTCTGTGAGGTACCACAATGATCTTTTTAGGTGTTTTACCATCCAAAATTTGTACCATTTTTTGATCCTGAAGCACCATTTCTTCAACTTCTTTAGCAGAAAGCTGAGCAGAAAGAGGAATTTTAAATTTCATTTTCCCATTCACACTTACCGGGTATTTAATTTCATCTTCTACCAGGTAATCTTCGTTCAATACAGGGAATTTCTCGAATTCGATAGACTCATTATGCCCCAACATACTCCAAAGCTCTTCACAAATATGAGGAGCATATGGCGAAATGATAACGGCTAAAGGTTCTAAAATATTGCGTTTGTTACATTTTATTTTTTGTAATTCATTTACAGCGATCATAAATGAAGATACAGAAGTGTTGAAAGAGAAGTTTTCAATATCATAAACCACCTTCTTTATTAATGTATGTAAAACTTTATATTCTGCTTTTGTTGGCTCTTCATCAGAAACAGAAAAAATATCTCCATCAAAGTAAAGGTTCCAGAATTTTTTAAGGAAACCGTAAACTCCGCTTAGACCCTGAGTGTTCCAAGGTTTGGATTGCTCTAACGGACCTAAGAACATTTCATATAATCTCAATCCGTCTGCTCCATATTCCTCACAGATGTCATCCGGATTAACAACATTATATTTAGACTTAGACATTTTTTCTACTTCTCTTTTAGTAGTAAACAATTCTGTATCGTCTTTTGCAATTTCCCCTTCATCATCGATGAATATTCCCTCCTTAAATTCACTATGGTAGTTTCTTAATCTTGCTAAATCAACTTTATCAAAAGAATTATCTTTTAAATATTCTATTGGTAAATAGAGATTTGTATAACTTTTATTAATCTTAATTCCAACATTATTTGGAATTTTATTAAAATATTTTTTAAATAAATCTATCCATTTTTCTCGTAATTCAAGAACATAATTCAAAGACATCAACTTATCTGCAATAACCTTCGGTGTGCTTTTTACTAAGTATTGATATGAAAAAAATATTGATTTATCTTGTAATAATAATCTTTCTTCTTTTGTAAAGCTTTCTGCTAAAGTTTTATCTTTATAAATATCACCATCATCTTCAGAGATAAACACTAAATTAATCCTTTGTAAAAAAGCACTCATCCCCAAAATCATCCCTTGATTGATCAACTTCTGGAAAGGTTCATCATTATTAATATATCCTCTGTCTTTTAAGAACATATTCCAGAAACGGGAATACAATAAATGACCTGTTGCATGTTCGCTGCCTCCAATATACAAATCTACCTGTCCCCAATAATCTGAAAGTTCCTTATTTGTGAAAACTTCTTCATTTTCAGGATCCATATATCTTAGGAAATACCAAGAGCTTCCTGCCCAACCCGGCATTGTAGATAATTCTAACGGGAAAACCGTTTTTTCATCAATTAAATTAGTATCAACAACTTTTTGGTTTGCTTCGTCCCAGGCAAAAGTTTTTGCATTCCCTAGCGGAGGATCTCCGTCTTCAGTCGGTAAATATTTTTCAACCTCGGGAAGTTCTAACGGCAATGCAGATGTCGGCAACGTATAAGGCATGCCATCCTTATAATATACAGGAACTGGCTCTCCCCAATAACGCTGTCTTGAGAAAATCGCATCACGCTGTCTGTAATTTGTAGTTCCGTGACCGATTCCTTTGTTTTCGATTTCAGAAATTATTTTTGCTTTCGCATCATTATAATGTAAGCCGTTTAAGAAATCAGAATTTACACAAACCGAATCTTTAGAATCAAAAGAAGCTTCCTGAACATCTTCTTCAGTTTCAACGACCTTTTTTATTTCTAAATTAAATTTCTTTGCAAATCTGTGATCACGCTCATCATGTGCAGGAACAGCCATTACAGCTCCCGTTCCGTACCCCATCAATACATAATCCGAAATATAGATCGGCATTTTTTCTCCGCTGAACGGATTGATGGCATAACTTCCTGTGAAAGCTCCTGAAACGTTTTTCACATCAGACATTCTGTCTCTTTCGGTTTTCTTGGAAGTTTCTTCAATATAAGTATCTACCTCAACTTTTTGTTCGGCTGTGGTAATTGTTTCCACCAAAGGATTTTCAGGAGCCAAAACCATAAAAGTTGCTCCAAAAATGGTATCAGGCCTTGTTGTGAAAACCTCAACGATTTCATCATGACCTTCAACATTGAATTTCACCTGTGCGCCCTGAGATTTTCCGATCCAGTATTCCTGAGAATCTTTCAAAGGCTGCGGCCAGTCCAACGTTTTAAGGCCTTGTAATAATCTTTCAGAGTAAGCAGAGATTCTCATGCTCCACTGCATCATTTTCTTTTGAAAAACAGGGAAACCTCCTCTTTCGGATTTTCCGTCTTTCACCTCATCATTTGCCAAAACGGTTCCCAATGCAGGACACCAGTTAACAGTTGTTTCCGCTCTGTATGCTAAACGATAATTTAAAAGAATATCTTCTTTATCCATTTCAGAAGCAGAATTCCATTCTTCCGCCGTGAAATTTAATTCATCGTTCTGATTGGCATTCAATCCTCCTGTTCCCTTTTCTTCAAAACGTTTAACTAAAGATAAAATGGATTCAGCCTTATCTGTATCTTTATTATACCATGAATGAAACAGTTCAATAAAGATCCACTGCGTCCATTTATAATAAGAAGCGTCAGAGGTTCTCACTTCTCTGCTCCAGTCGAAAGAGAAACCTATTTTTCTTAATTGCTCTTCGTATCTTGTAATGTTTTGCTCAGTTGTAATCGCAGGATGTTGCCCTGTCTGGATTGCATACTGCTCAGCAGGAAGCCCGAAACTGTCATAACCAACCGGGTGAAGCACATTGAATCCCTGATGTCTTTTATATCTCGCATAAATATCGGAAGCAATATATCCAAGCGGATGACCTACGTGAAGCCCTGCACCTGATGGATACGGAAACATATCGAGAACATAAAATTTAGGTTTGCCTGTGTTATTGGAAGTCTTGTATGTTTGGTTGTCTTCCCAGTATTTCTGCCACTTTTTTTCTATCTGCTGATGATCGTAAAACACTTTTTTATAGATATTAGATGTTAGATATTAGACATTGAGCTTTTAAATCCCAATTCTAATTTTCACAAAAATAATGAATTTAAAAGAAATGGAAATTTTAATTTTGAATTAAATAAATGAAAACAAAAAAATCCCATCCTAAGATGAGATTTATACTATTATTTTAAATCCTGCACTTATTATTGTGGAATTCTCTTCATTGTATAAGTTACTGAATAGTATTTAGCAGGATCTGTTTTATCTTCAATCGTAAGATTCAATGTGGTGTCATTAAGAAGGGTTACTTTTCCTTTCTCCGGCTCAACTGTCCCAAGATATTTTATCTGTATGCTTTTATCTTCATTATAAATATAGGTGAACATACGGTCCGGAGATACAATACATTGTCCCGGATTTGCCGAATCATCATCACTATCTTTTCTTTTACCTGTAGAGCCTTCGTTAAAAACCCATCTTGAGGCCTTCTGACAATCAGTATAACTAATCTCATCTGAAACCCCTGCTCCTGAAGTTTGAATAGTTGTTCTTACTTCCTTAATTGGAGACCATGTTCCAACCAGCGGATATACTTGTTCAGTATTATCATCTTTACAAGCTGAGATAGACAATAATGATAAACCTGCAAATAGCAATGCTAATTTCTTCATATATCAATTTTTTCAAGGCCTAAAATTATGATTTTTTTTAAAAACTTCATCATTTTTTTTAGCTTTCGTAATTTAATTTTCAAATTATTAGAAATAACGTTACCGGAAGCTTATATTTTAAGCCTTATATTTGTATAAAAACATTTAATGCCATTAGTTTCTATCATTACTCCCTGTTACAATTCTTCTCAATTTCTGAAGGAGACAATTGCATCCGTAATGAATCAGACCTTCACCGACTGGGAATGGTTGATTACAGATGACTGTTCTTCTGACAATTCTGTTGAAATAATAAGAAAAACAGATGATACAAGGATACAACTTACTCTTTCGGAACAAAATAAAGGAGCAGGACATGCAAGAAATATGTCATTAAAAAAAGCATCGGGAAGATATATCACCTTTTTAGATGCTGATGATTTTTGGGAACCTGAATTTCTCAGTGAAATGATTGGTTTCATGCAAAAAGAACAGGCCGAAATCGCCTATTCAAACTATGCAAGGTGCAATGCAGAACTTATTCCCCAGCTTGAAGACTTTAAAGCCGACAAAGAAGTTACCTTTCAGAATCTTCTAAAAACGTGCCGCCTTTCTCTTCTTTCTTCCATGTATGACTCTCAAAGAGTAGGAAAAGAATATTTTCCGGAAGGAAGCAAACGAGAGGATCATGTAATGTGGCTCAATCTGCTCAAAAAAATCCCGACCGGAAAACCGCTGCCAAAAACAATGGCAAAATACAGAATGCATTCAAACAGTATCTCACGGAAAAAACAAAATATTGTGAAAGACCAATATCTTGTTTACAAAGATTACATGAACTTTTCCACTATAAAATCTTTGTACTACACTGCCAATTGGGCAATTAACGGATTCCTCAAATACTCTAAAATTTTCAACTGATGGAATATTCAAAAGAGTTCAAAGCAGCCATAAGCAACTTTTCTTCTCTGGAAAAAGACAGATTGATCTTCAGATTATTGAAAAAGGACAAGCTGCTTTCAAAAAAATTATATTTTGAGCTTATTGATCCGGAAAACACAGATCAGAAAAGAGCTCAGATGGAGGAGAACATCCGTGAAAAGCTAACACTTTTAAGTAAGTATTTATCAAATCATAAGTATTATCTGATGCATATCCGAAAGATAAGCAGCGAAATTACGGAACATGTAAAAGTAACCACAGACAAGTATGGAGAGGTTTGCCTGAATCTTTTTCTGGTAAATGAGATTTTAGAAAACAATGACAAAATGAATACACAGAGATTTGACAATACCTACAAACTTTACCTATACCTCATCAATAAAATCACCAAGAGTTTTATCTTAACTAAAAAAATAGACGAAGATTACTGGATGGAAATTGATGAGTATTTAAGAGAAATACAGCAAAAAATAGAAAAAAATCATTACCTGAAAAAATTGTGCGAAAACAACGGATTAAGCCTCAATTGGTTTACTGCAGAAAAAATCCCTGCAAATATTGATCAGGTCGTAAAAGACCTTAAAGCGCAGGGATTTCTACGATGACATTATTTTCTTTATGACCAATTCCGTAGAGTTGGGTTTCTCTGTAACAAATTTCCCAGCATGAGCGGACATTTCATTTAAAATATCTTCGTTGGCAATTAAGGAAAGAACAAATTGCGCGGCTACATTTTCACTTTCAAACGATTTACCTCCGTTTGCTTTAATCAAATCATCTGCCTCAGGATTTTTTTTGTAATGGTTTCCAAATATCACTGGAATACCAAATGTAGCTGCTTCTAAAATATTATGAAGTCCCGCATCATGAAAACCTCCTCCAACGACTGCAATATCTGCATAAGAATACAGTTTGGAAAGCAAGCCAATACTGTCAATAATAAGAATCTGACTCTCTGAAAATTCAGATTTCTGAATATTTTGAATCTGGCTATAAAGAACCGATTCAGGAAAAATCTGCTTGAGATGGTGAACTCTTTTTAAATCATGCGGTGCAATGATAAGTTTTATTTCATTGTTTTTGGCAACCAGCATTTCAGCTATTTTTTCTTCTGCGCTCCATGAGCTTCCAAAAATTACCGCCTTCTCTCCCGCTATAAAATCTACTATATAATCTACGTGATTGTTTCTTTCCCGAAGCTGCTTCACCCTGTCAAACCTTGTATCGCCGGTAACTGAAGAGTTTACAAGGCCTATGCTTTTTGCTAAAAGATAAGAATGCTGATTTTGATGAAAGAACCAATCTATATTATTTTTAAGCTGTTTTACAAACCACTTTCCATACGTTGTAAAAAAGGACTGCCTTTCGTAAAACAATGCCGAAATTACATAAATCTTTGCTCCTTTCTTTTTCAGTTCAGCCAATACATTGTACCAGAAATCATACTTCACCGTAAAAAATAGTTTAACAGTAAAAGCTGATACAAAATCTTTTACATCTTTCTTCTTATCAAACGGCAAATAGCAAATTACATCAGCAATATGTTTTTTCTTAAATACATTTTCATACCCTGAAGGCGAAAAGAAAGTCACTAGAATTTTACGCTCCGGAAATTCTTTTTTTAATTGTTCTAAAACCGGTAACCCCTGTTCGTACTCACCTAAACTGGCAGCATGCATCCATATTACCTCATCAGATTCGCTGAAAGCTGCTTTTACTTTTTGTAAAGATTCTTTTCTTCCTTCAACGCCTTTTTTAGTTTTATCATTAATCCATGAAAAAACCTTCATCCCGAAAATGAGTAAACTGATAAATATGTTATAGAAAAAAGACATCTGATTGTATTTTTAAACTTCTATTCTATCATTATTCGTAGAAGGGGCTGAAATTACTAAAAATTCCAAATACTCCAATGATTCGTTAGAAATATAATGCTTTGACTTTGGTAAAACTGTTATACTTTCCCCCGTTTTTACAGAAAACTTCTCCTCATTAACATAGAAAACTGCTTCCCCTTTCAAAATATAGAAAAACTGTTCTGCCTCATTATGAAAATGCCGTTTTTCAGCTGTTTTGGGCGGCATTATTTCCTGTTTTACAGAAAGATTATGGCTATCTTTCAGAATCCAGCTATCACAACCGTTTCCCCAAATATAATGCTTGGAATTGTTTTTGGATTTCATCATTTGAAAATACCTGTAAAAATAAATACTACGACTAAGCTTCCAATCACAGTTAAAATTGACATAGCCAATGGAACTTTCGGCTTCGCATTTTCATCAAATACATATCTGAACATATAATCCTGAGTGTTTAAAATAATCATTACAATCAGGATATAAAGCCATCTTATAAAAATTTCCATGATCAGAAATTGGGCATCTTTGTTCTCCTCTGTGATTTTCACAGGATAATTTGCAGATTCCGGATCTCTGAATACAAAAGCAAACAAAAAATAAAATACCGTTGCAAAAACCGGCATTAAAAAAGAATATTTCTTGCTTCCAAAGCCATCTGCTTTTCCGTCAAAATCAAAATGAACGGGAATGGTCTGCGGTAATGTTTTATAATGTTTTATCGTAAACCACCAAAGAAAAACAAGCAATCCGAAATTGAAAATATCAGAAATTATGAAGAGTATATTTTCCATTCCAACTTTGTTTCAGGATTACAAAATGCTTTTAATGACTCTCAGTTTATGAGTGTGCTTATTCAGTTCTTTATTAAAAATACCCGTAGAATCTAAAGTATCTATCCTCACCTTTCCTGAGGCATGAATAATTTTCTGAGAATCAAGCATGATTCCTACGTGAATGATTTTCCCTTCCTGATTTTCAAAAAAAGCCAAATCTCCGGGTCTGCTTTCTTCCACAAAGCTCAATGCCTCTCCTACTTCAGCCTGCTGATAGGTATCTCTCGGCAGCTTTATATTGTGAACTTTATAGACCAATTGGGTAAATCCTGAACAGTCTACAGCAAAAAAACTTTTACCGCCCCATAAATAGGGAACATTAAGGAATTCTTTAGCCGTTAAAGCAATACTTTCACGAACATCATGACTTCTTCTTGATGCCACTACAGGAAATTCCACTTCCGATCCTATAGATAATAAAGTTTTGCCGTCATTCATCAGGACAGAAGAAAAATCTTCCGTTACCACCGTTACTTTTCTTCTCGCAAAGTCTTCATCCGAGATTGGCTTGATCTGTTTTGTATCCATCCAACCTTCGTATTCATCATAATGCATTTTTATTTTGGTCCAGTTTTTATTCACTTCCAAAATATCTGCGCTTTCTCCGAAAAGTATTTCCGTAACAATTTCTGCTTTATCTGAACCTTCGGCACGAACAGGCGCTACCGTAACCACACAAATTCCTTTATCCATTTATATTTTGATTAAAAGATTCAAGAATTAAAAATTAAAAAATTAGCGCTCTCTAATTTTTTAATAATTTAATCTTTTAATAGTTTAATTATTTATTTTCTACGAAGTAAATTTACCCCGTCACGCAAAGGTAAAATAAGATTCTCAAAATCTTCATCATTAGCTACCAAATCGTTGAGTTCCTTAATAACCTGAGTCGATCTTTGCTTAGGATTTTCTTCTAATACTTTCCCATACCACAAAACATTATCAAACATCACCACAGAACCTGATTTTGTTTTTGGCTTTATTAAACGGAAATATTCTGCATAGTTTTCTTTATCGGCATCAATAAAAATAAGATCGAAAATCTCATCTGTTTCTTTTAAAAACTCTTTCGCATCCTGAAGCTTAAAGTCAATCTGAGTTGAATATTCACTTTCTGCAAAATATTTTCTAGGCAAATAAGCCAAATCCTCATTCACATCCAATGTTGTGATTTTTCCGTCTTTTGCTAAACCTGTAGTCAAACAAAGTGTAGCATATCCGGTAAACGTTCCGATTTCAAGAATGTTTTTCGGCTGCATCATTTGAGATATAATAGTCAGCAATCTTCCTTGCTGATATCCCGAAATCATATGAGGCTGGGTTGTTTTCTGAAAGGTTTCCCTTCTCAGCTTTCTCAGGATTTCGGGTTCAGATGAAGCGTGCGTTTCTAAATACCTGTCCATCTCCGGATTCGTCTCTTCAAAAAAACTCATTTTATTTTTTTAATGATTCAAATTTAACTAAAAATAATTTAGCCTTTATTATAGATCCAGTAAAAAACACGATGTAAAATTCCGTGAAAACACGGATGTTTTTCTGTAAGACTAAACAATACCTTTGCAGAAGAAGGTAAAAACACACAATCGAAATGAATACCGGAGAAAATCAAATCAATAAGGCTAAAGAATCAAAAGTGCATACCATCACAATGAATGCCTCAAAAAAAACTAAACCAGAGATATCCAATTCATTTTTACAGCGAATTATTTCATTATTGAAAAAAGAAGACGTAGTTTAAGAAACAAAAAAACTCCCGAAGATTTCGGGAGTTTTTATTTATATTATTACAATTTATTTCTTTGGAGCAATATCCATAAGCTTCATAAATTCATCAAGCTTAGGCATAATAATAATTTCAGTTCTTCTGTTTTCCGCTCTTCCGGACACACTCATATTAGTCGCCTTAGGATTGTATTCTGAACGTCCACCTGCCGTAATTCTTGCCGGATCAACACCAAACTGAGTCTGTAAGATTTTAGCAACCGCTGTTCCTCTTAATGCAGAAAGATCCCAGTTGTCTCTTGGTAAATTTGCAGAGCTTAATGGTGCATTATCTGTATTTCCTTCAATCAATACCGAATATTTATCATAATCGTTGATTACTTTAGCTACCTTACCTAGCACTTCCTGAGCTGCAGGAAGAATATTGTAGTCTCCTGTTTTATATAACATCTTATCTGAAAGGGAAATCATTACCACTCCTTTCAATACTTTTACCTGTACATCATCATCTGCTACGTTATCAAGGGATCTTTTTAGCTTGTTTGACAATGCCAAATTCAAACTGTCGTTCTTAGCATTATTAGAAATCAGTTGTTTAATATAAGAGTTGGAAGCATTGATCTCTCCAACCAATTTATCAATATTTGCTGAGCTTTTACCCGTATTGGATAAACAAGCATCCAAAGATGATTTTAAAGCATCGTGCTGACTTTTCAGCAAATTATTTTCTCCTGATAAAGCAGAATTTTGAGACTTTAAATCCTGAATCTCACGTTGTCTTTCTCCAATATTTTCAATACATTGCTTGTAATTGGAACTCAAAGCTTCATACTGCTTTTTACTCACACAAGATGTCAATCCCAACACCATTGCAGAAACTGCTAAAATTTTAAAAATCTTCATAAATAATCATTTTTAGACGATTCAAAGGTAGGAAAATTGAATTGAATTATAAGGATTATCTTTGCCTAAAAGAAATTCACTACTTAAATTTTGAAAAATCCGGACTTAAAAAAAGAATTAGAAAATCTTGTTAATCTTCCTGAAAATCACTCCTATCTTTTGGCGGTAAGCGGAGGTGTTGACTCTATGGTTTTAGCGTATCTGTTTAACCAGTCACAAAATTCTGGTTTTGAGTTTCAAATTGCGCATATCAATTATCATCTTCGGGATGAAGATTCTAACCGTGACCAGAAAGTAGTTTCAGATTTTTGCGAAAAGAATCACATTAAATTTCATTTATATGAAGTTTCAGAGAAAGATCAGAAACCACAAAACTCTATTCAGCTCTGGGCAAGAGAATTGAGATATCACTTTTTCAGACAGATTCAGGAAAAGGAAAATCTGGATTTTCTGGTTACCGCTCATCATTTGAATGATCAGCTGGAAACTTTTATCATTAATCTTTCTAAAGCAGCAGGAATTAACGGACTAAGCGGAATCCCTTCTAATGAAAATAATATTCTCCGACCTCTTTTGCATTTCACAAAAGAAGAAATTTACAAATTCGCACAAGAAAATAATATTGAATACCGCGAAGATCTTTCCAATAAAAAAAGTGATTATTTAAGAAATAAAATCCGCCATCAGATCACACCTCAATTATTAGAAACCAATGATCATTTTTTAGAGAATTTCAAAAAAAGCATTTCTTATTTAAATCAGGTAAAAGATTTTGTTCAGGAACATATCTTCGAAATAGAAAATAGTCTGACAACATTTAACCATGACTATAAAATTATATCCAAAGACCAACTCAATTTACAAAGTGATTTTGTAAAGTTTGAGGTTTTAAAAAAATACGGTTTCAATTCAGATGAGATTCCTAAAATTTTTACAGCTGAAAACGGAAGCTCTTTTTTCTCAAAAGATTATCGGCTAATTGTTAATTACAACCAATTAATGATAAGCCCAAAATCAAGATGCAACAATTTAGGAGAAGAAAAAGAAGTCCTTTTGATAGAGAAATTTGACTTTTCCGAAAACCAAATTATCATTAATCTCGAAAATATTATTGGAGAGATTGAAGAAATCAATAAAAACATCGAATGGGAATTTGATGCCGAAAGAGTACACTTTCCAGTGCGATTACGAAAACAAAAAGACGGCGATGAGTTTTATCCCACCGGATTTTTGGGGAAAAAGAAAGTTTCTAAGTTTTTTAGGGACGAAAAATTATCTATTTTAGCGAGGCAAAAAATTTGGATACTTGTAGATGATGAAAATTCTGTTCTTGGAATAATTCCACTCAGACAAGACCGACGAAATGCAAAGGATGAGAATACGAACAAAATTCTCAAAATTATTAATGAAAAGTAAGATGAAATTTAGAAACTGGTTTTTATTAATTCTGTTATTTTTAGCAACAGGAGTTAATGCACAAATCAAAAATCCTGTAAAGTTTAAATTTACAATCAACGATTTAGGCAACAATCAATACGAAGCTGTGTTGAATGCTACGATGGAAAACGGATGGCATATCTATTCCAAAGATATTCCTGAAGATACCGGGATTCCGACAGAATATAAAGTTTCCGGAAAAAATATTGAATTGATCGGAAAATTTACAGAAACCGGAAAAAAACATGAAGAATTTTCGGAAGCCTTCGGAGGAACTATTGTTTTTTATTCCAATTCTGCAGGCTTTAAGCAAAAATTTAAATTAAAAGACGGAACAAAACCAGGTGACGTAGTTGCAGAAATCACCTATCAAACCTGTGATGACAGGGTTTGTCTGGCTCCCAACACTTTAGAGTTCAATAAACAGGTTATGCCAAAAGGCATAACTGACGAAGCTTCAACGGAAGAAAAAACGGAACCATCAAAAGATTCCATAAAAGCTGTTGAAACGGTGGTAGAAAATCCAGCTAAAGGAGAAACTACCGTAACAGAAACATCGAAACTGGATCCGAAACAATTAAAAATTGAATCGATTGATTTTCAAAAGCCTTTAACGGATTGCGGAACCGGCTCTACAAAAATTGAAGAAAATTACTGGACGTATTTATTCTTAGGTTTCATAGGCGGATTAATTGCATTATTGACACCTTGTGTTTTCCCAATGATCCCGTTAACTGTTTCTTTCTTTACAAAAGGCAGCAAAAATAAAGCAAAAGGGAAAAGAGACGCTTTAATTTACGGATTTTTTATCCTTTTAATCTTTGTATTATTAAGTATTCCGTTCCATATTATTGACGGAATTGCAGGAAATATTTTCAATGAGATTTCTACAAGTGTCTGGCTGAATATTGCATTCTTTATCATATTCATTTTTTTTGCAGGAAGCTTTTTTGGATATTATGATATTACATTACCAAGCTCAATTGCCAACAAATCTTCAAAAGCGGAAGAAGCAGGAGGAATCATTGGAATCTTCTTTATGGCTTTAACATTGGTCATTGTCTCTTTCTCTTGTACAGGCCCAATTCTAGGAAGCTTATTAGGAAGTGCAGTAACTGGTTCGGCAAACGTTCCGATGTTATTAACCTTTGCTTTGGCAGGTTTCGGATTAGCCTGGGCAATTATTTTCGGATTATTGGCTTTATTCCCTCAAGCATTACAGAGTCTTCCAAAATCCGGAGGCTGGATGAATACCGTGAAAGTAGTATTGGGATTTGTAGAATTGGCTTTGGCATTGAAATTCTTATCAAAAGCTGATTTAGTTTCTAAAACATTCTTATTAAAAAGAGAACTTTTCATTGCGATCTGGATTATTATTGCTCTAGGATTAACATTATATCTATTCGGATTGATCAGATTTCCGCATGATGATAAAAAACCAAAAATTTCTATCACCAGAAAAATCCTTGGAGCTTTAGGATTCGGATTTGTAATCTATTTAGTTCAGGGATTAATTCCTTCGGAACGTCCGAAACTGCAGTTATTAAGTGGAATTTTACCTCCGCTAAATGTAAGTTATTTCCATGACGAGAAAGACGGAATTTTGGGCATGCATCCTGAACATGACTTCTTCAAAGCAGTAGAATTAGCAAAAAAAGAAGATAAACCGATCTTAATTGATTTCACTGGATATGGCTGTGAAAACTGTAGAAAAATGGAGGAATTCGTATGGAGTGAAGCAGATATTTTACCGATTCTTCAGAACGATGTTGTTCTTGCCTCTTTATATGTTGATGACAAGGAAGAGCTTCCGGAAGACCAGAAAACGAAAATTGATCTCGGAGACGGGCAGATAAAAAAAGTAAAAACGATTGGTGACAGATGGAGCTTGTTCCAGCAGGTGAACTTTAATAATAATTCCCAACCCCATTATGTTTTGGTAACTCCGGACGGAAAAGTAATCAATACTCCTGTTTCAGGATATATGCCGAAAGAGGATTTCAAAAAATTCTTGGAATGTGGAGTAAACTATTATAAAAAGAATAAATAGAAAATTCAAAATATTACAAAAAACTCATGTCGAAAGGCATGAGTTTTTTTATATCACCTCTTAATTCTTTCTTTATATATCTCAAATTAATTTTAATTATATTTGAATAATCAACAACACAAATCACAATTTGTATGAGATATAAATTTATTTTCTTATTCTTTCTTGCCCATTATGGAATCTCTACATATTCCCAATCTTCTATCCCAAGTATTGAATGGCAAAAATCTTTTGGAGGAACCGCTCCCGAAATTGCAAAATCCATTGTGCAAACTCCGGATGGAGGATATATCACTGCAGGATTTTCAAAATCTTCCAACGGAAATGCAACCATGAACCATGGAGATAATGATTTCTGGGTTGTGAAAATGAATGCTACCGGAACTCTTGAGTGGCAGAAATCTCTCGGCGGATCCGGTGACGACCAGGCAAACTCAATCCGCACCACCTCAGACGGAGGATATATCATTGTAGGATCCACCACTTCTACTGATGGAGATATCATCCTGAATAAAGGATATGCCGATTACTGGATTGTAAAACTGAATGCACAAGGAAACGTAGAATGGCAAAAGACCTACGGAGGTACCCTTCAGGACATTGCAACATCAGTAAGGCAAACTACTGATGGAGGCTATGTTGTAACAGGGAGCTCAAACTCAAGCGACGGAGATGTTACCGGAAATCACGGTCCATACTTTTATGATTATTGGGTGATAAAATTAGATTCTTCAGGAAATCTGCAATGGCAAAAAGCTCTTGGCGGATCCAGCAATGAAATGGCTTATGAGATTCAGCAAACCAGTGACGGAAATTATGTTATAGCCGGAGAAACAAGCTCTTCAAACAGTGGAAATATTTCCAGCATTGCCTTAGGAGTAAAAGATTCCTGGATTGTAAAACTGGGAACGACCGGGAATATTATATGGGAAAAACGCTTCGGAGGTATAGGTAGTAATATTACTTACTCTATTGCACAAACTTCAGACAGCGGCTATATCGTATCCGGCACAACGACTTCAAATATCGGGAACAGTACTTACAACGGACAGGGAGATTTCTGGATCATGAAACTTGATGCAGCCGGAAACCTACAATGGCAAAATGCAATGGGCAGCCTTACCTACGACCAATCGTATTCAGTGATCCAAACACCAGATGGAAATTATGTCGCTGCAGGATACATTTCTTCTAATACCGGAATGGCAGAATCTGAACTCGCAATTGGCACAAACTTTTGGATTGTAAAACTGGGTAATTCAGGGAACCTGTTATGGCAAAAATCATATGGAGGAGACGGGCATGAGACAGCATGGTCTATTATTTCAACTGCAGATGGTGGGTTAGCTGTAGCAGGAAGCTCAGGTACAAATCCTGACAGCTGGGATGTTACCGGTAACCACGGTCAGTCTGATTTTTGGATTGTAAAGCTAAACGGATCTAAGTTAGGAACCACAGAAAGTAATTCTCCTGAAAAACCCGAAATATACCCTAATCCGGCAAAAGATATTGTTTATATCAATCATCTTCCAAAACAAAGCACATTGACTATTTTTGACGCTGCAGGAAGAAAAATTTCCAGTAAAAAATATTCTGAACCAAACATTTCCATTAATACCTCCGCATTTGCAAACGGAATGTACATTCTTCAGATTGACAGCGCAGAAAAAAATATTCTTTCTGAAAAGCTAATGATCAATAAATAGATCATTATTCTTAAAATATTATAAAACCTTGTGAAAACCGAATCATCATAAGGTTTTTTTATTTTAAAATTTAATAAAATTAAAGCCTATTAATAAATTCCGCAAATTAGGTACAAACTTTGTATAGTTTCAAACAGAAAGATATGAAAATGCCATTTTTCTATCAACATCGTTTAACTATTAAAAATATTAATTATGGCTGAAGTTATTGCACAAGAAAAACAAGGAGGCAAACAAAGAAAAAAACTGATCCGCGTTGACATGACTCCTATGGTAGACTTAGGATTTTTATTAATTACCTTTTTTATGTTTACCACCAATTTCACAAAACCCAATGTGATGGATTTAGGATTACCCGCAAAAAGCCCGCATCCTCCAAAAAATGTAGTAGATGTAAGAAATCAGGTTACATTTATTCTAGGAAAAGACAACAGAGTATTTTACCACCAACAAGCAGCAGAAGATTTAAATAAAAACAATTTAAAAGAGACAAATTTCAGCGGAATCACTATTTCTAAAATAATTTCTGAAGCTTACGAAAAAGCTCCGAAAAAGGAAAACTTCACCATCATTATAGAACCTACTGATGATGCAAATTATAAAAATTTCGTGGACATTTTGGATAATATCGCAATTTCCAACAAAGAACAATACGGACTCACCGATATAAAACCCTGGGAAAAGAAAGTTTACGAAGAATTAACAAGATAAAATAAGAAGGGCATTTTTACAATGCTCTTTTTTTTGTTTACATTTGAGTATAATTTTATTTAATGAAAAACTTTTTAGTCGCAATCATTGTCTCAACTTTACTTATTTCATGTTCTAAAAAAGAAGCTACCCCCTCTTCAGTTCAAACAGACAGCACAAAAATCATTGACTCTATCAATGCTGTGCGCACAAAAATAAATGACAGTATCCGAAGTAAAAATTCATTTAAAGATTTCAGCGGAGATCATAAATTCACGCATAATTTAATTAAAAATGCAGGATCCGTTAATTTTAAGAAAATTGATGGCGAAAAAGATCATTATACTATTTCCGGAAATATCAAATCAGGAAAAAATTCTGTTGAAATAAAAGGCTTCATAGCGGTTGTTTCCGATAAGCACATGAACTTCACCGGGGAAATCACTCAAAGCATTGCGGACAACGATAATGGAAAGCCATATACCAGAAAAGGAACCAAGACTTTTGCTTCTAAAGATGGTGGAAAAACATACCGGCTTCAGGATATGATAAATGGTTCGGGATTTGTAGACTATATAGACATCCACTTTTAATTTCTTACATATGATGCTAAACTTTGAAAGAAAAGGAAACGGAAAAGAGACACTGGTACTTCTCCACGGATTCATGGAAAACATTTCAATATGGCACGAAATGGAACCTCACCTTTCTGAACATTTCTCATTATTAAAAATAGATCTTCCGGGACATGGCCAATCAGAAATTATAGCTGAAGTTCAAACTATGGAAATCATGGCTGAAGAAGTAAAAAAAGTACTGGATAAGCTCAACTTAACTAAAGTTCATTTGCTCGGTCATTCAATGGGAGGTTATACTTCCCTGGCTTTTGCAGAAAAATACCCTGAATTCCTTATAAGCTTAACTTTATTTTTCTCTACATACTTTCCTGATGATGCAGAAAAAAAAGAACAACGCATAAAAAGCTACAGAATTATCAAAGATGCTTTTCCGCATTATGCAAGAGCCGGCATTCCTAATCTTTTTAACCCGAATGAAAGAGACATTCTGGAAGGGAAAATAGAAACGGCTTTAGAAATTGCTCTTTCCACCAATAATCTTGGAGCTTTAGCTTCTGTAAAAGGAATGGTTGAAAGAACCGATAAAAAACACGTATTGGAAACTCTGGATGCAAAAATTCTGGTGATCGCTGGAAAACACGACAATGCCGTAAAAACAGAAATCATGATTAAAAACCTTCCCGACAGAACCAATATCAAATCTTACGTTCTGGATTGCGGACATAACGGACATTGGGAAAAGCCAGGCATTTGTGCTGAAATCATCAATACCGAACTTCTTCACCACCTGCCAAAACATTTGATCCTTTAAAAAATTTTTATGAGAATTTGGATTTCATCACTACTGCTTCTTGCAGTAATCAGCTGTAAAAAAGAAGTTGAAACTTTTAAAAATACAACTTTAAAAGATTCTGTTTCTATGACAGAAACTCAGACTGACAGCTTAAAAACAATTAAAAACAAACAAACTTTTAATTTTGTAACAGAACTTTGTGACAATAAAGGTCAATACGATGCTGATAAATATTCTCGGGAAGAAATTGAAGGGACATACAAACTTTGGTTTGAATACAGCAGTTTATTACTGAGCAAACCGTCTGTTTTTAAACCTGAAACATTACAGGAAGTAAGAAGGGACAAAGATAAAATTTTAGCAAAACTGGATAAAGATTTTGCAGAAAAGAAAAAAGCACTTGAAAGTTTAAAAGTGGTTAATGATCCATACTGGCAAAACATTCAGGCTCAGAAAATTCAGGAGCTGACCATGGAATACGAATTTGATAAAACAGAAATCATGGCATTTTCTGATCCATCCATATTATTGAACAGTAAATTTTCTAAAAATTGTGAAAATTTTGTACGGGCTTTAAATTCCGATGAAGATGTCATGATCGATGAATGGAGAAAGCTGAGACTGCAGATGAGCAAAAAGAACGGCAGTCCCGAAAAAGTTATGGAAGAGTTCGAAAGCAACCTGCACGCTCAAAACAGAAATGAATATGCTATTGTCGATCTTATCACTTTTGGTTGGGGAAATTGCGCTAATAACAATATTAAAAGAGTAGAACATGATGAGAAAATGATGAAGGCATTCAACTCTTTATTCATCAAGATTGATTCGGAATGTGACGAGCCTTAAATCATTTAAAAATTATTAAAATTCAACCAATAGATCTATGAGCCTCTTCTCTTCTTCCCCCAAAAAACCTGTAATCGGACTTACTCTTTCCGGAGGAGGAATGCGTGGAATCGCCCATATTGCAGTCTTAAAAGCTTTGGAAGAGTTTGATCTGAAACCTCAGATTATTTCGGGGACAAGCGCAGGGTCTATCATCGGAGCATTTTATTCTTTAGGAAAAACGCCGGATGAAATGATGGAAATTGTAAAACAGACCACCTTTTTTTCCCGATCTTATCTAAGGCTTTCAAAAAACGGAATTTTCAGCTCTAAGTTTATTTTAAAACTTTTAATGGATTATTTTCCTGAGGACGATTTTAAGGTTTTAAAAATCCCTGTATATGTTGCCGCAACAGAAATGACTCACGGAATTGTTGATTTCTTTTCAGAAGGCGAACTTTTCGGGCCATTATTAGCTTCCTCAAGTGTTCCTTTTGTTCTTCCTCCGGTAAAAATAGGTGAAAAAGTATATGTAGATGGAGGCGTGTTAGACAATCTGCCTATAGAACCCATTATGGACAAGTGTGATTTCCTGATTGCATCCCATGTGAATTCCATCAGCTACGATCCTCTTCCCAACATGAGCCTGATGAAAGAGTTTGACCGGATTTTACACTTAGCCATTGCAAAGTCAGTATATTCAAAGGCAGATTTTTGTGATATCTTTTTAGATCCGCCTAAAATGACTAAATTCAGCTTATTCAATAAAAAGAATCTGGATGAGATGTTCCAGGAAGTATACGAATATACATGCAGTGAACTACAAGATTTAGGCTATAAAAAAATCTAAACTTTCTTACAACTCCTCTTCACTCACTCTTTTCTTAAAGGTTTCAAGAGTATCCACTAAAGATTCCATAGATTTTCCTCCCGCTGCATTGATATGGCCTCCTCCGTTAAAATATTTTCTTGAGAACTGATTAACATCCACATCATCCTTACTTCTGAAAGAAATTTTAATAAAATCATCATATAAATCTTCCATAAAGAAAGCCGACATTCTTACTCCTACGATACTTAAACCATAATTTACAAAGCCTTCTGTATCTCCTTTCTGGAAGCCATATTCCTGCAATTCTTTTCTTGTAAGATACAAAACAGCAACTTTACCGTCATTCACCACTTCTATCCTTCCTAAAATAAGCGCCAATAAATGAAGTCTTGAAACCGTATTCGTATCCCATGTATTGGAAGTAATTACCGAAGGGTCCGCTCCTTTTTCTATAAGATTAGCTACGATTCTATGCGTTGTTGCACTTGTAGAGCGAAAACGGAAACCTCCCGTATCTGTCATAATTCCTGTATAAAGACATTCTGCAATCTCTGTATTGACCAGATTTTCATCATCCATTGCTTCAATAAAATGATAAACCATCTGACAAGTCGCAGGAATGATCGTATCTGAATATACAAAATCGAATTGCTCAGGTTGCTGGTGATGATCGATAAGAATTTTTTTTGCGTTGGATTTTACCAGCCATTCTCCTAAAATCCCGATTCTTGAGGGGGAATTGAAATCCAGGCAGAAAATAACGTCCGCTTCGTTCATTAAATCAAAAGCGACTTTTCTTTTATATTCGGCAATAATATTCTTTTTGGCATCGGGCATCCATTTCAAAAATTTCGGGAAATCATTAGGAACCACAACTTCAACATGTAAACCTTTTGCCTGCAAATAATGTTTTAATCCCAGACTTGATCCAATAGCATCACCGTCAGGATTGTAATGAGTAATGATGACGATTTTATTTTGTGGAATAAGTAATGATTTGATTTCTAGAATTTCTGCAGGTGTAAACATCTATGTTTCTTTAATTTTGAGTTTCCAAAGATAGAGCTTTTATATAAATCGATAGTATTATTTTTAAATGTTACAGATTTTGCCTACAGCAGGACTTTTATAAATATGAGGTTGCAAACCTTCAAAATAATTTCAAAAAAAAGAGCGTAAAGTTTGTATCTTATAAAAAAATCTATATCTTTGCAACCTGAAAAATTAATAGATAATTACGATTTAAACATATAGTAATGAGTAAAAGAACATTCCAGCCATCAGAAAGAAAGAGAAGAAACAAACACGGTTTCAGAGAAAGAATGTCTACGCCAAATGGAAGAAGAGTTTTGGCTGCAAGAAGAGCTAAAGGCAGAAAGAGTTTAACTGTAAGTGCATCTCGCGCTAAGAGATAATTCTTTAATTATCATATACAAATCATGCTTGAAAATAACCTTTTCAGGCATTTTTTGTTGTTAAATTTTACTAAAATTTAAGGTTCTTACATTTCTTTTTTCTATTTTTAAAAATTGAAAAAGTTTCTAAAAATAGTATCATAAAACAGTATTATGCCACATACACATATATCCGGAGATAATATTATAAGTTTACAGCACGCAAAGATTGCACAAAAGAACTTCACTGTACTTTCAGATGTTAATCTCAACATCAAAAAAGGCAGATTTTGTTATCTTATCGGGAAAACAGGTTCCGGAAAAAGTTCATTACTAAAAACTTTATACGGACATATTCCATTAGCTTCAGGACACGGAGCTGTAGTTGGTTTTGATCTGGCTAAATTAAAAATGTCTGAAATTCCTAACCTGAGAAGAAAATTAGGAATTGTTTTCCAGGATTTCCAATTACTATCTGACAGAACGGTAGAGAAGAACTTAATATTCGTTCTTGAAGCAACAGGCTGGAACGACAAGACAAAGATGCAAGACCGCATCAATGAAGTTCTGGGAAGCGTTAATATGAAAAGCAAAAAACACAAAATGCCTCACGAACTTTCCGGAGGAGAGCAACAACGTGTGGCCATCGCAAGAGCTTTACTCAATCATCCTGACCTGATTTTGGCCGATGAGCCTACAGGAAACCTTGACCCTGAAACTTCAAATGAAATCATGACCTTATTAAAACAGGTTGCACTGGAAAACGGAGCTGCAGTAGTAATGGCAACCCACGATTACCATATGATCCAAAACTTCCCTGGTGAAGCGATCAGATGTGAGGACGGAAAAGTTTCTGTATTGGATACTTCAGAATTGTTTGAGTAATTATTTTTCACGAAAAACATGAAATTCTTTGGTGAGTTCAAGATATTGGTCCGAGTATTTTCTCGGACTTTTTTCTATCACAAATTCTAATACTTCAGGATCTTTTTCAACAGAAGAAAACTCAAGAACAAGTCTTTTCACCGGAGAAGTTTCAATTCCTTTGATATTTATTCGTTTAATTAAGAATAGCCGATTTTCTCTTGCCATCTCAATAAAATCAACTCCCGCTTCCACCGGAATAATCACAGAAAAAACTCCATTTTCAGAAAGCAATTCTGCAGCTTTGGAGATAAGCTGTCTGAAATTCAACTCAACAGTTTGCCTGGCAATTTTATCTTTTTCAGAATCAGACACTTCAAAATATGGCGGATTTGAGACAATAAGATCAAATTTATCTCCGGTCTGGAAACTTTTAAAATCCTGCAGAATATTAGTTAACCTAAGCTTAAAAGGTGAATTTTCAAAATTAGCTTTCGTAAGCTCTGCAGCCTCCTCATTAATATCAATTCCTAAAAATTCTGCTTCTGGAATTCTCTGAGCCAGCATTAATGAAATCAATCCTGTTCCTGTTCCGACTTCCAAAACTTTAAAAGCTTCATTTACACTAGCCAACGCACCGAGCAAAACACCGTCTGTACCGACACGGAAAACACTTTTTGACTGCTGAATTTCAAACTGTTTAAACTTAAAAGACTTCACTATAAATTCGTTGGCAATGTGATGATGAATGTAGACCCCTTCCCTACTTCTGACTTTACAATAATTTCCCCTTTGTAATCTTCAATCATTTTTCTTACCATTGATAAACCAAGTCCCATTCCACTGCTTTTGGAGGTAAAATTAGGTTCAAAAATCCTCTCATACATATTTTCAGGAATTCCGACTCCATTATCCTGAACTGAGATCATTACCCTTCTTTGATGCTGTTCAACATCCACATTAATGATCAGTTTTCTTTCATCACTTTGCGCCTGTTTAGCATTGGTAACAAGATTGGTAATAATCCTCGAAAGATAGATCCTGTCCATACTGATCATGATATTACTTTTATTAGTGTGCATAAAAATACTGTCATCATTAAACACCCTAAGAATATCTTCCACTTCTTTATTCAGATTAATAACCTCATTATTTTTTTCCGGCAGCTTGGCAAATTCAGAAAATGCAGAAGCAACAGTAGCAATCAGATCAATCTGATCGACCATTGTTTTACTCATCTGCTTCACTCTTTCTCTTATATTAGGATCTTCAGGATCAAATTTTCTTTCAAAGTTCTGAATCGTTAGCTTCATAGGAGTCAATGGATTTTTCACTTCATGAGCAACTTGTTTTGCCATTTCCCTCCAGGCTTCTTCCGATGCCTTAAACCTCAGCCTTTCCTTCTGATCCTGAATCTGAAGAATCATTCTGTTATAGGCTCTTGCCAACGCATTCAACTCATCATTTTTATAATATCTGATAGGCTGCATTTCATTTTCAAACAAGGTAATACGGGTAATCATATCAGAAAACTTTGTGATATTTTTCGCCAAGCTGTTCGAGGTAACCCAACTTATCCAAATACTAAAAAGAATAAGAAATATATCTACTAAAAGAATGTATTTAACATACTCATGAAGCACCTCTAAATCAGCCGATTCATTGTGATATAAAGGAATGTATACAATCCCGATAGGTTCAAGTTCATTATTTTTCAATAACAAATAAGAAGAAGTAAGTGCCGCATCAACTGAAGGATCATAGCTTTTAATATCAACTCTGGCATCAGTCGCTAAAATTTTATTTACGATATGTAATGGCACTCTTTTTTGTTCAACAAGATTTTCATCTTTATTCGAAATCAAATAATTACCCTTTAAATCATAAATAATAATATCGTGCCGATTAATATCCGCAATTTCAAAAATCTTATTTTCCAGAACAGTCGGAAGATCCTCCGTTTCAATACGAGCTCTACTTACAGCATAATCCAAATACCTCATTACAGCATTTGTTTTATCCTGCATGTCAATACGACTTTGCTGCAAAGAATTATTCCTCAGTACAAAATAAGGCACCAAGGATGAAGCGACAACACTTAAAAGACATACCAACAAGAATCCGAAAAAAACACGGTTTCTCAAGCTATATCCTCTATATTTATTAAACGCCATGCTGCTTGTTTATTAACCTGGCAATATATTTACCTATAATATCGAATTCTAAATTAACTTTATCTCCTGCTTTCAGGTGTTGCATATTTGTAAATTCCCAAGTATATGGGATAATGGCAACAGAAAATTGCGTGGCTTCACTTTTTGCAACGGTTAAACTAATTCCGTTTACTGTAATAGAACCTTGGGGAACTGTCACAAAACTTCCGTTATCTTCATACTTAATAGTAATAAAATAACTTCCGTCTTTATTTTCAATGCTTACAACTTCACCTGTTTTATCTACGTGACCTTGTACAATGTGACCATCTAGTCTTCCGTCCATTTTCATGCAACGTTCAAGGTTTACCACCGTTCCCTCCATCCATTTTCCAAGGTTTGTTTTTTCTAGCGTCTCATTGATAGCGGTTACCACATATTGAGCTCCGTCAATTTTCACAACCGTTAAACAACACCCGTTGTGAGCAAGACTCTGATCTATTTTTAATTCGTTCGTAAAAGGACAGGTAAGCGTAAAATCTATATTACTTCCGTTTTCTTCAATTTTCTCAATAACACCTACTGCTTCAATTATTCCTGTGAACATATTATTTTTTGCTAAATTTGTAAAATTATAATCTTCAAAGATAATCAAAATGAGCCCAAAAAACCATAAAGTACGAGTAGGAATTTCAATTGGTGATTTCAATGGCATCGGTCCGGAAATCATCATGAAGTCTCTGAAAGACAAAACCATTACAGATTTTTTCACTCCTGTAATTTTTGGTTCGGGAAAATTATTTACCTATCAGAAAAATATTTTTAAATTAAATTTAAATTTCAACTACATCAATGAAGCTTCCCAAGCTCATGGTGGAAAACTGAATATGGTAAACCTGGTGAAAGACAATGTAAATGTAGAACTGGGAGTTCCTACCGAAGAATCTACAAAAATGGCAATCGAGTCTTTAGAAGCCGCTACAGAAGCTTTGATAAAAGGAGATATTGACGTTTTGGTAACCGCACCTATCAACAAAGACGAAATGGTGAAAATGGGCTTTAAGCATACTGGTCATACCGGATATTTTGAAGAAAAATTCAACAAAAAAGGATTGATGTTTCTGGTGACAGAAGATTTAAAGGTAGCTGTTTCAACTCATCACATTCCAATTTCACAAGTTGCCGAAAATATTTCTAAAGAGAAAATAAAAAAGCAAATCAAGGCTTTAAACCAAACTTTGATTGAAGATTTTAATATTTCTAAACCCAAAATTGCTGTTCTGGGATTAAATCCCCATTCAGGTGACGGCGGTGTAATAGGAAATGAAGAAATCGAAATTATTTCTCCTGCCATTAAAGAACTTTCGGACAACGGAATTTTGGCTTTCGGACCTTTCCCTGCTGATAGTTTTTTCCAGCCTAATAAATATAAAAGTTTTGATGCAGTTTTAGCAATGTATCACGATCAGGGTCTGGCTCCTTTCAAAACATTAGCATATGAAGAAGGAGTAAACTACACAGCCGGGCTTCCGTTTATCAGAACTTCTCCGGATCATGGAGTTGCCTATGACATTGCCGGAAAAAATATCGCCGATGAACAGAGTTTTACAGAAGCAATTTTTACAGCCATTAAAATTTTCAAAAACAGAAGTGAATACAGCGAACTCATGGCCAATCGTCTGCAACCTAGAAAAATGGTGATTGACAACGGAATCGATGAAGACCTTCCGGAAGAAACGGAAGGGTAAATCGTTGAAACAAATTTTAAATTAATTTGTTAGAAAAATTATTTGTTATTATAAAAAAAATGCATATTTTTGCACACTCATTTTATGGACAAGTTAAGAAACTACGACGTAAGCTTTTCCGGTCTAAAAACTGGCAAGCACAAGTTCAGGTTTGAGATAGATAAAGAGTTCTTTCAATTATTTGATACTGAACAGGATTTTACAAATCCTAAAATTACAGTAGATGTTTTATTAGATAAACATTCTACTTTTTTAGAATTTGAGATCAAAGTAAGTGGAACGGTAGAATTAGTTTGTGATATTACCAACGAAAACTTCAACCACCCCATTGAAAACCAAATTAAGGTTCTGGTAAAATTTGGAGAAGAATATGATGACAGCGAAGAAGATGTAATCACCATTCCAACCAGTGACCATGCCTTCAATATTGCACAACTGATCTACGAAAATGTAGCTCTTTCAATTCCAATGAAAAAGCTGTCACCTAACGTAACCGAAGAAGATCTGGCAATTCTTGATAAGTTCAGTCCAAAAGAAACAGAAGAGGAAGAACACGAAAGCGATCCCAGATGGGACGCATTAAAAAATTTAAAGAATAAAAATTAAATAGTTTAATGATGGGATGATGAATCTCATCGCTCATCAATTAAAAAAGTTATTACAAAATGGCACATCCAAAGAGAAGACAGTCGTCTACAAGAAGAGATAAGAGAAGAACTCACTACAAAGCTGTAGTTCCTCAATTAGCAAAAGATGCAACAACAGGAGAGCTTCACCTATACCACAGAGCTCACTGGCATGAAGGAAAATTATACTACAGAGGAAAAGTAGTATTGGAAAAAGAAGTAGCAACTACTGAAGAAAACTAAGAGTCGATTTTCACTGAAAAACACTCGTTTTAATACAAAAACCGCCCAATTTTGATAAAATTTGGCGGTTTTTTGTTGTTTTTTGTGTTTTTTTGGTATCTTTGGCACCAAATCAAATATCAAATTTATGGACATTAAAGACATACAAAATCTTATTAAGTTTGTATCTAAGGCAGAGGTTTCTGAAGTGAAGTACAAAACTAAAGATTTCGAAATCACTATTAAAACTCCATTAGCTGGAAGCGAAGTTGCTTATGCTCAACCTGCTGTTTACCACACAGCACCTCAACAAGTAGCAGCTGCTCCACAAGCTGCAACTCCTGCTGCTGCCCCTGCTGAAAAAGCTGAAGCCGCATCAGACGACAGCAAATATGTAACCATCAAATCTCCAATGATCGGAACTTTCTACAGAAAACCATCTCCGGATAAAGATGTATTTGTAAACGTAGGTGACGAGGTATCTAACGGGAAAGTAGTTTGTGTAATTGAAGCAATGAAATTATTCAACCAGATCGAATCTGAAGTAAGCGGAAAAATCGTTAAGATTTTAGTGGATGATGCTACTCCTGTGGAATACGACCAACCTTTATTCTTAGTAGATCCATCTTAATTTAGAAGTTAGATGTTAGACATTAGATGTTAGAATAAATTCTGCATTCGAATAACATTAATCTAATTTTCAAATTATCTAATTTTCAAATTTAAGAAGATGTTCAAAAAAATATTAATTGCCAATCGTGGCGAAATTGCAATGCGTATTTTACGTACTTGTAAAGAAATGGGAATCAAGACCGTTGCCGTTTATTCAACTGCTGATAAAGACAGTCTTCACGTAAGATTTGCTGACGAAGCTGTTTGTATCGGTCCCGCAATGAGTAAAGATTCATATTTGAAAATCCCTAACATTATTGCTGCTGCGGAAATTACAAATGCAGATGCAATTCACCCAGGTTATGGATTCCTATCTGAAAATGCCAATTTCTCAAGAATCTGCCAGAAAAATGGTATTAAATTCATCGGTGCTTCTCCCGAGCAAATTGAAAAAATGGGAGATAAAGCAAATGCCAAAGCTACGATGAAAGCTGCAGGTGTACCATGTGTACCTGGTTCAGACGGTTTGATCGAATCTTATGAGCATGCTGTAAAAGTGGCTGAAGAAACCGGTTACCCGGTAATGATCAAAGCAACTGCAGGTGGTGGTGGAAAAGGGATGAGAGCGGTTTGGAAAGCTGAAGACCTTAAAGACCATTGGGAATCTGCAATTCAGGAAGCTGTGGCTGCATTCGGAAACGGAGGTATGTATATGGAAAAACTGATTGAAGAGCCAAGACATATTGAAATTCAGGTTGCAGGTGACCAATATGGTAAAGCTTGCCATCTTTCTGAAAGAGACTGTTCAGTTCAAAGAAGAAACCAGAAATTAACCGAAGAAACACCTTCTCCTTTCATGACTGACGAACTTCGTGAAAGAATGGGTGAAGCCGCTGTAAAAGCAGCAGAATTCATCGGGTATGAAGGGGTAGGAACGATTGAATTCCTTGTTGACAAGCATAGAAATTTCTATTTTATGGAAATGAACACCAGAATCCAGGTAGAGCACCCTATTACCGAGCAGGTTATTGATTATGATTTAATCAGAGAACAAATTCTTTTGGCTGCAGGAACTCCGATTTCTGGAATCAATTACTATCCAAAATTACATTCAATCGAATGTAGAATCAATGCTGAAGATCCATATGCAGACTTTAGACCTTCTCCTGGTAAGATCACAGGATTAAATATTCCTGGAGGACACGGAGTAAGAGTAGATACTCACGTTTATGCGGGATATTCAATTCCTTCTAACTACGACTCAATGATCGCAAAATTGATCACGACGGCTCAAACTCGTGAAGAAGCTATTGCTAAAATGAGAAGAGCATTAGAAGAGTTCTATATTGAAGGAGTAAAAACAACAATTCCTTTCCACAGACAATTAATGGATAATGAAGATTATCTAGCAGGAAACTATACGACAAAATTCATGGAGGATTTCGTAATGGATAGAAAATATGAAAATCACTAAATAATTGTCATTTATATAAAAGAAGGCACCCTTTTAGGTGCCTTCTTTAGTTTTCATACTATGTCTCCTCCTAATATAGCTCGTTACTATTATACAGCCAAAGGATTCAAACTTCTATTATACTTTATATTTTGACATTGCTATCGCCATCTTATCAAGAATAAAAGTAAAAACCTCAGCAATTTTATTTTTGAAAGTAATAAAGTTATTTTTGCAGTTACAAAAGATATAGTTTGTTGTAGTATAAATCAAATTTAAAACAGAAACGGTGATATCAGCAATAAAAGAAAAATTAGCAAAAACACTCCATATTTCAGTGGAGCGTGCAGAGGAATTTTTCGAAATTTGCTACATCGTCAATTACGATAAAAGCCAAGTGATAGAATCTAAAAATGGAGTTTTTGACCGTTTGGGATTCATTTTGAACGGTGCTGTCCGGATTTATTATATCAATGAAAAAGGCGAAGACATCAGCTATCTTTTGCAGGTGAATAATGATGTTATTGGCGATTATGCAAGCTATATCACTGGAAAAAAATCAATGGCAGTTATACAAACTCTTTTGAAAACGGAAGTTTTATATTTCGATAAAAAAGATATTGAAGCTTTAATTCAGAAAGATATTTTTTGGTTTGGATTGGCAAAGTACATATCCGATTTAGCTTTTTTGGATGCAAAACAAAGGCTAGACGAGTTATTTTTTTATACACCAGAAGAACGTTATCTCAATCTATTGAAAAAGTCACCCGAAATTCTGAACAAAATTCCGCAGAAATACATTTCGTCTTACTTAGGAATTACGCCGCAATCGCTGAGCAGAATCCGGAAAAGAATTTACTAATTCGGAAATTAACTTAAGTGAACGTTTTTGGCTTTTCTACCCTTTAATTTTGCCACATAAATAAATGTAATCACAATGAAAATAGCAATTATCGGTGGTGGAATTGGCGGTTTGACAACAGCTTTAGCCCTACAAAAAAATAATCTGGAAGTTACCATTTACGAAAGTGCACCCGAAATAAAACCTGTCGGCGCCGGAATTATCATGGCCAATAATGCAATGCAGGTTTTTGACAAGCTTCGCATTCGGCACAAAATCGAAAAAGCCGGCCATAAAGTTTCAACTATTAAAATTACTGATCCGCAGCTCAAAATCTTATCCGAGGTACAACTGAATAAATTCGAGCTTAAGTATGGCGTACACAATATTGCTATTCATCGTGGCGATTTGCAAATGATTTTAGCTGAGGAAATCGGTTTTGGAAATATTAAGCTTTCAAAACGTTTATCTAAAATTGAACAGGGAAATGGCTATCAACTCACTTTTGAAGACGGAACCATCGCCAATGCAGACGCTGTTATTGGTGCAGATGGCATTAAATCGGTGGTGCGACAACAAATTTTAAACATTGGAAAACTAAGATCTTCCCAACAAAAATGCTGGCGTGGCGTTAGTGAATTCGATTGGATGGCGAAATACCATCATCAAGCCTATGAAGCCTGGGGAAAAGGTAGACGCTTCGGCTTTGTGAGAATTAATGACCAAAAAGTCTATTGGTATGCAGTAGTTAACGAGAGATTGGTTAAGAGTCCGAATAATCCTGCTGAATTTTTTTCCGAATTTAATCCAGAAATTCCAAGAATAATTTCCGAAACATCCAAAGAAGAAATATTTGTCAGCGACATTCTCGATTTGGAACCGATTTTTCAATGGCAAAAAAATCGCGTTTGCCTGATTGGTGATGCAGCTCATGCAACGACTCCTAATATGGGGCAAGGTGCTTGCCAGGCAATTGAAGACGCCTATCTTCTTGGAAAGCTTTTTGGTGAAGGAAAAAGCGTAGATGAAGTTTTCTCACAATACGAAAAGCTGCGTATGAAAAAAGCGCATTATATCGTCAACACAAGTTCAACCATTGGTAAAGTCTCTCATTACGAAAACGGTTTGGCAGTTTGGCTCCGCAATGCCTTACTAAAGGCAACACCTAAATCTACCAACGAAAAGCAACTAGAAAAAGTGTTCGATATTTCATACTAGAAGCAAAGTGTTATATATAATTTCAAAAGGTTTTAACAAAATTATCAGCTCTTCACTTAGCCAGTATACTTTCTGTTCCAGTTGTTTTTTCTATTCATTTATCTCTTTGCCCAGATAATATCTTTCGGCTTAATATCCTAATTCTTTTTAAAAAGAATAAAATGTAAACCTCAATGTTACCATTTACAAACCGGAGATATTTTTTATTATGAACCTTAACCATAGATAAAAATAGTGTGAAAATAATCAATGATAGTTTTTTCATTTGTGTGGTTCGTTTTATTCCTCCTATATGATCGCCAATCGCTTTATATCATTAATATTGCGTAAATTTGTGAAAAACCAAAACAATATGTCAACAGCAGAAAAAACAAAAAACTCACAGTATTTCATTGACCTTGAAAACCAATATGGAGCCCATAATTACCACCCTCTTCCCGTTGTTTTAGATAAAGGAGAAGGCGTTTTCGTTTGGGATGTAGAAGGTAAGAAATATTATGACTTTCTTTCAGCCTATTCTGCTGTGAACCAGGGACATTCTCACCCAAAAATTGTAGAAGCATTGGTAGATCAGGCACAAAAGCTGGCTTTAACATCAAGAGCTTTTTACAATTCCAAATTGGGAGAATACGAAAAAAAGATCACGACTCTTTTTGGATTTGATAAAGTGTTGCCTATGAATTCCGGAGCCGAAGCTGTGGAAACCGCAGTAAAGTTGGCAAGAAAATGGAGCTATGAAGTAAAAGGAATTTCTGAAAACGCAGCGAAAATTATTGTTTGTGAAAACAACTTTCATGGAAGAACAACAACGATTGTTTCTTTCTCTAATGATCCTGATGCTAACCAAAATTATGGTCCTTTTACTCCGGGCTTTATTAAAATTCCTTACAATGATATTGCTGCTTTGGAAGAAGTTTTAAATCAAGAAGCCGGAAATATTGCAGCATTTTTAGTTGAGCCCATTCAGGGAGAAGCAGGAGTTTATGTACCCAATGATGGATTCCTGAAAAACGCTTCTGAATTGTGTAAAAAACACAACGTTCTGTTCATTGCAGATGAAGTTCAGACCGGTATTGCAAGAACCGGGAAATTAATTGCCTGTCACCATGAAAATGTACTGCCGGATATTTTAATTCTCGGAAAAGCGCTTTCCGGCGGAATGTATCCTGTTTCGGCTGTTTTAGCAGATAACGAAATCATGAACGTAATTAAACCTGGACAACATGGTTCAACTTTCGGAGGGAATCCGATTGCGTGTGCCGTTGCTGTTGCAGCTTTAGACGTTGTTGAAGAAGAAAAATTATCCGAAAGAGCAGAAAATTTAGGACAAATATTCAGAACCGAGATTGAAAAATTAATTACAAAAACGGATTTGATCACCAAAGTAAGAGGAAAAGGTTTACTAAACGCTATTTTAATCAATGATACTCCAGACAGCTCTACCGCTTGGAATATCTGTGTACAGCTAAAAGAGAATGGATTACTGGCTAAACCAACTCACGGGAACATCATCAGATTAGCACCTCCTTTGGTCATTACGGAAGAGCAATTATTAGATTGTGTAAAAATTATTGAGAAAACGGTACTGGATTTTCAAAAATAATATACATACATTAAAATTTTAAAAAAGAATAGCACTCATTTTCAGAGTGTTATTTTTTTTATTATAAAATCATACAAACGATTGATTAACTTTTAGCCACTTTTATTATCTAATACATACTAATTAGTTGTTGAAAATGAAGGACCCGAAAATAAGTGCGCTTCTTATAACCTATAATGAGGAAAAAAATATAGCAGAAGCCTTAAAATCCGTTGATTTTGCGGATGAAATCATTGTTTTAGACTCTTACAGCACAGATAAAACAATTGATATTATTAAAACTAAATTTCCTAAAGTAAAGCTATATCAAAACACATTTGAAGACTTTACCAAACAAAGAAATTTATGCCTTTCCTATGCTAATTTTGAATGGATCTTATTTCTGGACGCAGATGAAAGGGTAACTCCTTCCCTTAAAGCTGAAATTTTACAGGAAATACAAAATCCTGAAGCAAAGGATGCTTATTACTTTAAAAGAAAATTCTTTTTCATGGGAGAACCTGTACATTATTCAGGAACACAAAACGATAAAAATATTCGTCTCTTCAAAAAATCAGTAGGAAACTACGATGCAAATAAACGAGTGCATGAAGGGCTTGAAAACCTCAATAACACGGGAATTCTAAAAAACTATCTGCTGCACTTCTCTTTTGATTCATACCAGGCGTATTATCACAAAGTAATTCATTATGCACAACTAAAAGCGAAAGACTTACGTGAGAGAAATGTGCCTTATATGTTTATAAAGCAAATCTCAAAAAGTATTTTCAACTTTTTTAAAATGTATATTTTAAAGCTGGGAATATTAGATGGAAAAAAAGGAATTATCCTCTCCTACCTCAGTGCATTAAGTTCTTTTAAAACCTATGAATATTTAAAAGAAGAATATATATAAAGTCTTAATTCCGAATCTCAAAATAAACTGTATTTTTGTATTAAACATCAATACAGTATGAAGCTATCCGTAGCATTTATTACATTCAATGAGGATCGAATTATCGAAAAAAACCTCGACTCAATTCACAATCTTGCCGACGAGGTTATTGTGGTAGATAGTTTCTCAACAGACCATACTGTAGAAATCTGTAAAAAGTTTCCAAAGGTAAAATTTGTACAGAAGAAATTTGAAGGATTCGGACAACAAAAGAACTATGCTATAAGCCTTTGTAATGCAGATTGGATTCTTTTTTTAGATGCCGATGAAATTCCTGATCAGCAGGCACAACAATCAATAAAAAAAATTGCCGAGGCAGAAACATCTCCATTCAATGTCTATGAAATCGGATTTAATAATATTTTCTTGGGAAAAGCTTTAAAACATGGCGGCTGGGGAAATATAAAACGTGAAAGGCTTTTTAGAAAAAACTTTGGAAAATATTCTGAAGATATCGTTCACGAAGAATTTATAACTTCAGAAAAAAAAGGAAAATTAGAGGGCAAGATTAACCATTATACCTACAAAGACATTTATCACCACATTGAAAAATCCAACAAATACACTTCGATGATGGCAGAAAAAATGTATGAGAAAGGAAAAAGATCAAATGTTCTAAAGATCATTTTCAAACCAATTTATCAGTTCATAAAATCATATTTTATCCGCTTAGGTTTTTTAGATGGCTTAGTCGGATATTACGCAGCAGCAACAGCGGCTTTTTATACTTTTTTAAAATATAAAAAACTTCACGAAATTTCTAAATTCGGTAAAGCATGCTAACAAACGCTGTCAAAGGATTATTCGGTTTATCAAAAAGAAAAGCCGTTCGGATTCTGATGTATCATCAGATATTGCCAAAGGAATTGGCTCCTAAAGATAATCTTATTGTAACCACAGAAAATTTAGAAGAACAGTTTATATATATAAAAAATAACTTCACCACTCTGTTTTTTAAAGAAATTCATAAAGAACATCATATTTCCAATAAGATCATATTAACATTTGATGATGGTTATTATAACAATCTTGAATACTTAGTTCCTCTGCTGGAAAAATATCAGTTAAAGGCAACCATTTTCATTCCCACAGAATATATCCAAAATGGAATGCAGTCTCATGAAAGAAATTTCATGAATTTTACTGAAATAAAATCATTGAATCCCGAACTTATTGAAATTGCTCTTCACAGCCATTCGCATAGAAATTATTCTGAAATGCCGATCGAAGAAGCTCGAGAAGATCTTAAAAAAAACATAGAGATTCTAAAGAAAAATTCCATCAAATTTTCTAGTGTTTTAGCTTATCCGTATGGTAAATTTCCTCGAGAAAAGGATAAAAAAAGAGCTTTTTTTAAAATGCTCGAAGAGTCGGAAATTACTGCTGCATTAAGGATCGGAAACGAAATAGAGTCTTATCCTTGGAAAAATAAATTCGAGATCAAACGGATCGATATAAAATATGGTGACAACATCAATATATTTAAATGGAAGCTTAAACTTGGAAAACTAAAACTTTAATTCAGTAATTTCTTATAAATATTTTCATAGGATTCAGCCATCCTGAGATAACTGAATTCTAAGGCTCTCTCCTTTAATTTTATTTGAAAGACATCTTTATTTTTATTGAATGTTGAAATTCCGTGCAGGTAAATATCATTCATATTTTCTGCGGAAAAATCTTCAAAATAAAAAGCCAGATCTCCTCCAATCTCAGGAAGACTTGTAAACTTGCTAAGGAAAACAGGCTTACCGAAATACATAGCTTCAACAGGGGGAATTCCAAAACCTTCTGCTAATGAAGGATGACAATAGGATTCACAATGCTGAAGCAAAAAATATTTTTCCTCATCCTCAACATTTTCTAAAATGTGCACTCTTTCTGTAAGTCCTGATATTTTAACTTTTTCAAGGAACATTTCTTTATAATCGGATTTTGCAGAACTTGTTATGAGAACTAAATGCCTATCATTCTTCGAAATTAAATCCAATAACACATTCTGATTTTTTTTAGGAAAAAGAACACCAATATTCAGGATAAACTTTTCATTGATAAAGGAATAGTTTTGAGGAGCTCTAAAGTTTTCGTTTTCAGGAAACATTAACCCATTATAAACAACTTCTATCCTTACATTTTCTTTTAACTGGAACAAATGCTTATTCTTTATAAAGTCGTCTTTTACAAATTCTGAAATACAAATAATAGCATTGGCATTTCCGATGTTCTTTTGTACAAGACGTTTGCTTTTATTGATTTTTCTCTCTGAACTTTTATCATGAAGAAAATTAAGATCATGCAATGTCACCACTTTTTTCTGATCTTTTTTAATCTTGTGAAAATATTCCGAAAGCTGATGCGTTGTATGAATAAGAGCATAAGATAAGGTGGATACAGGGATTTTCTTTTGCCAGAATTTCCAATTTATAATATTATATTTGGATTTTGTAGCCGGAATATTCGCTTTTGGCCCGTAAAATGTATAGTTAAACGCAGGAATTTTTTGATCCAATCCTTTTATCAGTGATATACAAACGTTTGCAATTCCAGACTTTGGATATTTCAATCGTTCAACATCTATCAGAACATTTTTTTTCATTGAGAAAGCGGGCTTTGGTTCAAAAGTATAAATTTAAAATTTAAAATCTTTATTTTTGTGATATGAAAATTTGTTTGATTAGTTTTGATTTTTGGCATTATGACGAGCATATCGTTAATAAGCTCAAAGAAAAAGGCATTGAGGCATACCATATCAACATTGGAGCTTTCACTCACAAAAATTTTGGAGCAAGAGTAAAAAACACCTTCAGTAAAGTTTTCTTGGGCAAAAACCTCAAACATGGAAAAAGACAAAATTTCATTATAGAGTCTTTGCATAAAATAGGAAAGCAGGATCAGATTCTTGTTATAAACCCTGAAGCTATTGAAGAAAGAGTCCATAGAGAGATCAGAAAATATGCGACAAGAAACATAGCCTATCTTTATGACAGCATGTCCAGAAACCCTGCTGAGCATATTTTACATTTTTTTGATACTGTTTTTTCTTTTGATGACGAAGATGTAGCCAACTTTGGTTTTAATAAAATCACCAATTATAATTATTTACAGTATTGCCCGGCAAAACAACAAAATCCCAAGATTGATCTCTTTTATATCACCTCATATGATACCCAGAGATTAATGAGGCTAAATTTGCTGATCAACAAAATAAGTAACCTAAATATAGGTTTTAAAACAATCGTTGCCGGAAAAAAAAGCTGGAAAAAGAAAATTACCCAGATTGTTGATAAAAAAAATATTGACATTATTAAGTTTAGAACCAAAAATATTCCTCAACAATCTTTACCTAAACTCTATAAAAACACAAAAGCTATTCTTGACCTTCAACGAAATAATCAAATGGGCTTAAGTTTTCGTATTTTTGAAGCAATGGCATTAGAAAAAAAATTCATCACAGATAATTATACCATTAAAAATTACGATTTTTATAATCCCAATAATATATTAATTCTGAATGAGGATTTTAGTAATATTGAAAAATCATTTTTTGAAACAGAATATCAAAGTATTCCTCAAGAAATATACTATAAATACACTCTCGATAATTGGGTAAATACTGTTTTTAAATTAAATCAAGAATGAAAAAAAAACTCTTATTTATTGCTCCTGGCTATTATGGTTTTAATGAAGTTGTTAATGAAGGATTAAGAAATTATAGTGGTTTTGAGGTCAAGCACATTAATGCAACAGCAAACTATCAATACAAAAACGTTCTTGAAAGAGTATATAATTTTTTTCTGAAGACTTTTGTAGGTAAAAATATAAAGATAATTAAAAAAGGGCAGCATATTGAAAATATAATTAATAGTTTTGAATATGATGTTCTGCTTGTGAACAGACCCGATGTGTTGAGCGATAAAAACTTAAATATGGCTTTAAAAAAAGCCAAAAATTCGATCGTTTTATTTTGGGATAGTATAGAAAAAATTCCAAGTCAAAAAAACTACATTGATAAATTTGATACATGTTGTAGTTTTGATTCCGATGATTGTAAAAAATATAATTTAAAATATATTACAAATTTCTATTTTGTGAAGGAAGTTTCAAAAAAACAAAATTTTAAGATCAGTTATTTAGCTACATACGATCATAGAATTAATGATACGATAAATTTATTTAACTATTTTGATGAAAATAAAATAACAGCAAAAGCTAAAATATTTACATTTAAATCTAATCCTATTAAAGAAAAACTACCAAAATCTATCCAAATCATTAATGATATTATTCCATTTTCTGAATCCTATAAATATTACCTTGACAGTAAAATAATTTTAGAGATTGCACATCCTCATCAAAAAGGATTATCATTTAGAGCATTTGAAGCAATTGGGCTTGGTAAGAAATTAATAACTACAAACGAAGAAGTATTACAATGTGATTTTTATAACCCAAACAATATTTTATTTATTAAAGATATTAATAACTTTATAATTCCAACATCCTTTCTAAATTCAGATTATATTGAACCTGATCCTCAAATAAAAGATAAATATTATATTAAAAGCTGGATAAAAAACTTACTTTCGCTCAATGAAAACTAAAATATATTTTATATGTCCAAATAATGACCATGCAACAGGTGGCGTAAAACAAATTTATAGACAAGTAGAAACCTTAAATAAAAATGGTTTTAAAGCATATATTCTTCATAAAAAAATTGGAAAAAAAGACTCATGGTTTAAAATTGATGTTCCAATAGTTTATAGCCCTTTAATTTTTAAACAATTAAAATACCTTTATTTAAATAAAAAAATTAACTTATGGAAAAAATTTGAATTATGGTTTTTGAAAAAGAAAAGTTTTAAGATTGATGATAATTCAATTTTAGTGTTTCCAGAAGTATACGGTCCAAAAATTCATGAAATTCTACCACAAGTAAATAAAGTTATTTTCAATCAAAATTGTTATTATACCTTTAATTATTATTCTTCGTCTGATAGCTATCCTATTACACCTTATAACCATCCCAAAACTTTAGCTACTATAGTTGCTTCTGAAGATGCTGAAAAATATCTAACCTATACATTTCCAGATTCTACCATATACAAAATGCGTTTAGGGATTAATTCAGAGATTTTCTATTTTTCAGAAAATAAAGAAAAACAAATATGTTTTATGCCTAGGAAGTTAGGAGATGATGTTAATCAGGTTATTAATATTTTAAAACAGCGAAACTCTTTGAAAGATTGGAAATTAATTTCCATAGACAATAAGACAGAAAATGAAGTAGCCGAGTCATTTAGAAAAAGTATATTTTTTTTATCATTTAATTATAAAGAGGGTTTTGGTCTACCACCCGTAGAAGCAATGTCTTGTGGTTGTTATGTTATTGGTTACAGAGGTCAAGCAGGAAAAGAATATTTTAAGACTGAATTTTCTAGCCCTGTTGAGGACGGAAATATTATCGAGTTTGTTGAGAAAATTGAAGCAGCTATCACTTGTTATGAAGAGTCAGCAGAAGAAATTTCAAAAAAAGCCAAAAGTGCATCTGATTTTATCTTAAAAAATTACAGTATGCAAAACGAAAATAATGACACTTTACATATTTGGAAAAAAATATTTGAAAATTTAAATATAAAATAAAGTTTATAAGGTATTTCATATATGCGTTCCAAAATATCATGTTGATATTAAAAAATAAATCCTGTTCCAAATTGTTAATATAGATTTATTTTTTAGAAGAGAAAGATATACTCTCAATTCCTGTCATATTCATCCTCAATCCTCACAATATCATCCTCACCAAAGTAAGTTCCGGTCTGAACTTCAATGAAAACAACAGGCTTGTCTGAGAGATTCATCATTCTGTGTTTGGCTCCCAAAGGAATAAAAATACTTTCACCATATTTCAGGTTTATTTCCTTATCATCCAAAACTACAGTAGCATTACCTTCAATGATGGTCCATTGTTCTTGTCTTTTGTGATGATATTGGTAGGATAGTTTTTGTCCGGGATTTACTTCAATTCTTTTTAATTTGTAATTGGGCTCATCTGCCAAGACAAAATATTTTCCCCAAGGTCTTTCTCCAATTTCTAACATATTTTTTGAATTCAAAATTTATACAAATGTAAATATTAAGATTAAAAATCCCAACATAGAAAACATTAAACCTCATTAAAACATTTAATTTTAAGTAAATTTGCAAAAATTTTATTTGAAAATGGATAAAGTAAGAGTACGTTTTGCACCAAGTCCTACTGGACCTTTACATTTAGGAGGTGTAAGAACCGCATTATATGATTATCTTTTTGCTAAAAACCAGGGTGGCGAATTTGTATTAAGAATTGAAGATACAGACACTGCAAGATATGTTGAAGGAGCAGAAGAATATATAGAAGAAGCCCTTGAATGGTGCGGAATCATTGCTGATGAAAGTCCTAAAAAAGGAGGAAAATTTGCTCCCTACAGACAATCTGAAAGAAGAGATATTTACGACAGATATACAGAGCAGATCCTTAAAACAGATTTTGCCTACATTGCTTTCGATACAGCAGAAGAGCTAGATGCAATTCGCGCTGAATATGAAGCAAACGGTGATGTATTCTCTTACGACAACAAAACAAGAAACCGTTTAAGAAACAGTCTTGCCCTTTCTGAGGAGGAAGTTCAAAAATTATTGGATGAAAAAACACCGTATGTGGTAAGATTTAAAATGCCCGTTGACAGAACATTAAATCTTGAAGATATCATCCGCGGAAAATCGTCAGTCAATACAAATACTTTGGATGATAAAGTTTTGGTTAAAAATGACGGAATGCCAACTTACCATTTTGCCAATATCATTGATGACCACGAGATGGAAATTTCTCACGTGATCCGTGGCGAAGAATGGCTCCCTTCTTTAGGTTTACATATTTTACTATATGAAGCAATGGGATGGGAAGCACCTCAGTTTGCTCACCTTTCATTAATTTTAAAACCAGAGGGAAAAGGAAAACTAAGTAAAAGAGATGGCGACAAATTCGGATTTCCGGTTTTCCCGTTGAATTTTACAGATCCTGCAACAGGAAATGTGTCTAAAGGATACAGAGAAAGCGGCTATCTTCCGGAGGCATTCATTAATATGGTTGCTTTATTAGGCTGGTCTCCTGCAGATGATAAAGAAATTCTTTCTCTTGATGAAATGGCAAAAGAATTTGATTTAAATAAAGTTCATAAAGCCGGAGCAAGATTCAGCAAAGAAAAAGCGGAATGGTTCAATCACCAGTATATTCAGAAAACGTCTGACGAAGAATTGTTGAATATCTTGAAAAATGCAGATCTCAACATTAGTCTTTCCGATGAAAAATTATTAAAAGTAATCCACCTGATGAAAGAAAGAGCAACTTTTCCTACAGATATCTACGAAAATGGGAAGTTTTTCTTTGAAACTCCTACTTCTTATGATGAAAAAGCATCGAAAAAAGCATGGAATGACGAAACATCTGTAATTTTAGGGGAATTAGCTTCTAATTTAGAAAGTGTAGATTTTAATACTGAAGGTTTAAAACAGATTATTCATGACTTCGCTGAAAATAAAGGTTTGGGAATGGGTAAGGTAATGATGCCGCTACGTTTAGCCTTGGTGGGAGAATTGAAAGGGCCAGATGTTCCGGACATCATGGAACTTCTTGGAAAAGAGGAAACTATCTCCAGAATAAACAATGCTATAAATAATTTTAAATAAAATTACCATATTTTTCATACATTTGAAAGATTTAATTTACTTCAAGAAATGGAATATTTAAGTTTCGAACTTCCTATAAAAGAATTAATGGATCAATATCAAACTTGTTCTTTAGTAGGAGAAGAAAGTGGTGTTGATGTAAAATTAGCATGCAGCCAGATTGAGGATAAGATTTTGGAAAAGAAAAAAGAAATCTACGGAAATCTTACACCCTGGCAAAGAGTACAACTTTCCCGTCACCCTGATCGTCCTTATGCATTGGACTATATCAATGGAATGGCAGACAAAGGCAGTTTTTTAGAGCTTCACGGTGACAGAAACTTTGCTGATGACCCTGCAATGGTGGGTGGTTTAATTACTCTTGACGGCCAAAAAGTAATGATAATTGGTACTCAAAAAGGAAGAACAACTAAAGAAAGACAATACAGAAGATTCGGAATGCCGAATCCTGAAGGATACAGAAAGGCTTTAAGACTAATGAAGCTCGCTGAAAAATTCCAGATTCCTGTAGTAACTTTAGTAGATACACCGGGAGCTTATCCGGGACTGGAAGCAGAAGAAAGAGGTCAAGGAGAAGCTATTGCAAGAAATATTTTTGAAATGGTTCAGCTTAAAACCCCGATCTTTACTTATATTATTGGTGAGGGAGCCAGTGGCGGAGCATTAGGAATAGGTGTTGGAAACAAGGTTTATATGTTAGAAAACACTTGGTACACTGTAATTGCGCCAGAAAGCTGCTCTTCTATTCTTTGGAGAAACTGGGATCATAAAGAAGATGCTGCCAATGCGCTGAATCTTACCCCAAAAGATGCTTTAAGAGAAAAGTTCATTGATGCGATTATTGAAGAGCCCCTTGGTGGAGCACATTATGATCCGGAAACGACTTTCCTGAATTTGAAAAATTCAATTTTACAGAATATCAAAGCATTTTCAAAATTCACAGGACAGGAACTTGAAACCCAAAGACAAGACAAGTTTATTGCAATGGGACAATTCAAAGGTTAAAATAAAAAAAGGTTAAGAAAAAATTTCTTAACCTTTTTTATGTATTATTTTTATAATCTTCTATTCTCCTATATTTAAGGCAATCTCAATATCTTTATCAATTTTCTTTGAAGTGATATATGGTGAATCACACACTTTAGTAGACAGCTGGTAATCGCCTTTATCTACCATTACATAGTTTTCACTTCTTGCAGGGATAATTAAATTATAGTTTTTCTTGCCGTTTATTTTCATCTCCATATTGCACTTCGATTTATTTTTAACATTTACATATGCTTCCTTATCGCTGATGTCATTATTAAAAAGATGTGTTAATAAAGCGGCAGTTTTTTTCCCGTGTTCATCGGGTTCAGATTTTTTACTCGTTCCGCCTACGCTTGCATAATTTACTGTTCTTGCCGGAGCAGCAGATTTAAGACTCGTATTTGATGCTAACGATTTATTAACATCCGTTTTAGGAACTACTTTTTCTTTTCCTACAGATGCCATCATAGGTTTAGATTCAACAGGAGAAGGCGTCGCCATAATAATATCCATTAGTTTTCTCTTGAAATGATCCACTTTAGAGTGATTGGGATTCTGCTTCAAAAATCCGGCAATCACTCTCGTCTCACTGCTATTTTCTGCATCTGCCTCTGTATAGATAATAGCCGTTTCTTTTTCAACAACCGCCTTAGCTTTAACTTTAGTTTTCTTTTTCTGAGAAAATCCTAAAGAAAAAACACATAAAAGTATAAGAAGAAATATTTTTTTCATTAACTAAATATTTAAAAAATTATTAAATAACTAAATAACGTGAAAAGTCATTTTTTAGTTTATCATTAAAATCATTATCTTTGCACTGCTCAAAAATAAACTAAAATTTAATACGAATCTTTAAATAAAAAAATAATAGATATTATGTCTTATACACCAGCTGCTGCAGACGTAGCAAAATTAAGAAATCAAACAGGTGCAGGTATGATGGACTGCAAGAAAGCTCTAGTTGAAGCTGAAGGAGACTTCGAAAAAGCGGTAGACATCCTTAGAAAAAAAGGGCAAAAAGTTGCTGCTAACAGAGCTGACAGAGAGTCTACTGAAGGCGCAGTAATCGCAAGAGTAAACGAAGACAACACGTTAGGTGCAATCATTTCTTTGAACTGCGAAACTGACTTCGTTGCCAAAAATGAAGCTTTCATCGAGCTAGCTTATGAATTAGCTGAAATGGCTATCACTGCTGCAACTAAAGAAGAATTATTGGCTACAGATTTCCACGGGATCACTGTTGCTGAGAAATTAATCGAGCAAACAGGTGTTATCGGTGAGAAAATCGAAATCGGTGCATTCGAAAGAATCGAAGGAGCTTTCTTAGGAGCTTACATTCACGCTGGAAACAAAATTGCTGCGATCACTTCTCTTTCTGCTAAAGTAGACGGAGCTGATGAAGCTGCTAAAGCTGTTTCTATGCAGGCTGCTGCAATGAACCCAATCGCTCTTGACGAAACTATGGTTTCTCAAGAAACGATCGATAAAGAATTAGAAATCGAAAGAGAACTTCTAACAAAAGAAGGTAAGCCTGAAAACATTATCGAAAACATCCTTAAAGGTAAAATGCAAAGATTCTACAAAGACAATACTTTGGTACACCAATCTTTCATTAAAGACCCAAGTATCTCAGTTGCTGACTATGTAAAGTCTGTAAACGGAGATCTAAAAGTAACAGGATTCAGAAGAGTAAGTTTATAATTTACCTTTCGAATTTTAAATACAATCCCGGTGATTTTTCACTGGGATTTTTTTATTTCACAATTGCAGGATTGTATTGTTTATTAAAAAATCATTAAATATTTAATAATATTAACCATCTCACGAATCACAGTTGAAATTTTATGTAAAAAATTGATTTTTAATACTTACATTTGCATCCCTTATTGAAAAAAATGAAAAAATTTCTAGTAACCATTTGTACATTTCTTTGTTTATTCTTTAATGCTCAGCTTGATACGGATCATTGGTTTGCTCCCATGGCTTCAAAAGCAGGCTCAAGCGGACTGAGTGGCTACTTATACTTATCAACCAATGAGACAACCCCTTTTCCCGTACAAGTTTTTAATAACAACACGCTCTTTACTACCGTACAAGTAAGCAAAGGAAGTCCTGTACAGGTAAGTATTCCGAATGATTTTTTAATTACAACCAATCAAGCCCTCTTACTTACTCCCAATTCTATGGGAATGTATGTAAAAGGCACAAAAAAATTCTTTGCCAACTATCGATTTTCCTTACAAAATCATGCTGAAATTATAACTTCAAAAGGTCTGGCCGGATTAGGTACCAAATTCTACGCAGGAGTTGCGCCTCTAACAGGTACAGCCAATTATGTAAATTCTACCATAGGTATTACCGCAACTGAAGACAATACTTCGGTAGTGGTTTCCGGATATAATCCGAACGTTATTTTTTCTGATGGCAGCTCCTCTCCAACTAAAATATTCACTCTTAACAAAGGGCAATCTTATATTTTAGACGCAGTAAGTTCAGACTCACAATATAATTTAGCAGGTCTTGTAGGAGCTAAAATAGAATCCACAAAACCTATTTCCGTTACCAATGGAAATTTCAACGGAATATACACTAACCAGAATTTCACCAACAATGATGTTCTTATGGATCAGGCCGTTCCTGTTGACAGGCTGGGAAAAGATTTCGTATTGGTAAAAGGTAATGGAAACATTACTTATCAAATGGAAACCGCTCTGTTGATTGCTACCGAAGACAATACTCAAATTACCCTGAATGGGGTAAGTACAGGAATTACTCTGAATGCCGGACAATATTTTATGGTTCCGAGCAGCAATTACATCAATCAAGGTAACGGGAATTACAATATGGGAATTTCCACTACTAAAAATGTGTATGTTTATCAATTATTAGCCGGAATTACGGGAAGCTCTTCCGTCAATGAATATGCAACAGGCGGAATGAATTTTATTCCTCCTTTAAGCTGTTTCATGCCTAATAAAGTTGACGAAATTGGATTTATCAACCAAATTGGTGCACAAACGTACAACACAAAACTTAATATCATTACCCAGACGGGAGCAACAGTAACATTTAACAACAACCCGATCGCTGCTGCAAACGGACCTTACCCTGTAACAGGAAACCCGAACTGGGTAACCTACTCCATTCCGAATGTATCAGGAACGGTTATTGTAAGTTCCACAAAATCCGTAACTGCTGGAATTGCTGCCGGAAGCGGAGCTGTAGGATACGGAGGATATTTTGCAGGTTTTTCATCAGTGCCTGTAATTTCTAAAACAGGAGATTGTTATTTAGGAGTCTTATTACAGGTTGACAATACTTATGACAGCTATCAATGGTATCTTAATGGTAATATCATTCCCGGAGCAACTTCTTATTCTATCAATCCTGAATTATATGGAGCCGGAAACTACACTTGTTTAGTTACAAAAAACAATTGCGAATCTAAACTGACTGCTGCATATAATTATACACTTTGTCCACCAATTACAACAACAACATACAATATCGGATCTTGTAATACGAAAAATATTATTCCTGCGTTTACGAACTCTACACAAAATATAGTTCCTGCAAATACTGCAATTATTTCCGCCCCTACTTCAGGAACAACAATTGTGAATCCTACAACGGGTCAAATCACTTACACTCCTAATGCAGGGTTAACAGTAAACACGGCAGATTCTTTTATCTACTATATACAAGGAAACGGTAACCCTGCAGATTTTGAATATTTTAAAATTATTGTCAATACTAATGTTTTACAGGTAAATAATGTATCACTATCTTCTTGTTCAGATGCAAATGGAAACGGAACATTTAACCTTACTACAGCCAGCGTATCTTCTGATCCCGGAATTACTGTAACTTATTTTACGAATTCAAATTTAACCGGACAAATTACAGCTCCTGCAACTTATACAGGACCTGCCGGAACAGTATATGCGAATGTCACTTCGCAGTACGGATGTTCAAAGGTGGCACAGATTGCTTTAACAATAAATCCATCTCCTAATATTAATACGGCTAATTTTAACGCCACATTATGTGATGATAATTTTGACGGTATTATTAATGTAAATTTTGCCAATATCACTCCACAGATCATTAATAACTCAGCAAGCTTTAATGTAAGATATTATTTAGTTCAGGCAGATGCCAATGCAGGAAATGCGAACACATTACCCACAAACTGGACGTATACCACCAATACGACAGTTTATGTAAGAGTAGATGCGCCTGCAGGAACCTGTACAACGGCTTTCGGACAAATTAATTTTAAAATTGGAAATAGGCTTACTTTACTTAACAACAACATCAGCGTTGGTATTTGTGATAATAATCTTGATGGTTCTGAAACAGCCAATTTAAATGATTACAAAAATCAGTTTACTGCAGATCCGTCTGTAACTTTAACGTTCCATTCTACTTTAGCTGATGCACAAGCCGGCGTTAATACCATACCTGCTTCACAAGTCATTACTTCTGCAAGCATATTCTATATTAGATTCCAAAGTTCTACAGAATGTCCGAATACAGCAGTTTTAAATGTTAAATTAAAATCACCAAAAAAATCAGGCACACTCACTGATCAAGTTATCTGTTCAAATGAAAAAGCAATACTTAATGCAGGAACAGGTTTCACATCATATCTTTGGAGTACAGGAGCAACCACTCAAAGCATAACAGTCGGAGCAGGTTCTTATTATGTAGATTTAGGATTTAACGGTTGTGTCTATCGTCAAACAGTAAATGTAACGACCGCACAAGCTCCAACGATCACAAGAGTTGAAACCTCAGGCTCTACAGCTACTATTTTTGTTTCCGGAGGAACTCCTCCTTATCAGTATTCTTTAAATGGAATCGATTATCAAACGTCCAATGTTTTCACCGGGTTATCAAGAGGTCCACATAAGGTTTACGTATTGGGAAAAGATGGATGTCTACCAATAACAAAGGATTTCTTAATCGTTAATCTTATCAATGCCATTACTCCAAACGGAGATGGCCATAATGATGTCTTGAATTATTCCGATTTAAGAATAAAACAAAATGTTTCCATAGAAGTGGTAGACAGATACGGAGCACTTGTTTATAAATCATCTGACAATAATTATATCTGGGATGGAAAATCAGGAGGAAGAACACTTTCTACAGGAACTTATTGGTATATTCTAAAATGGATTGAGCCTGACACTAAATTGCCGGTTTCATATTCGGGATGGATATTAATTAAAAATAGAGAATAATTATTTTTCTAATATATTTAAAGTAAAACGACTTCATTTGAGGTCGTTTTTTTGATATTGATTACTCTCCCAATTATAAATTCAGATCACGACTTCTTCTACCTCTCAAAAAAAATATGATTCTCATAAACCTTCTACACTTTTTTAATAATTTATTTCACCTAGTGTAGATAATTATGTTAATTTTAAACGTTTTAATTCAAAAAACGTTTAACTATGAAAAAAACTTTTTTATTCATGTTCCTGACATTTCTAACGTCTTGGAATTCTTTATCTGCACAAGCTGGCGGATCTGACTACATTATTGTTCTGGATAACGGAAGCTCTATGACAAGTCAGGGTTTTGAATCAATGAAGCTGGGTGCTACAAAACTGATTCAGAAGCTTTTGTCATGTAATCCTCAAAACAGAATTGCCGTAGTACATTATGGCACCGGGATTTATAATTCAGCGAATACCATATATACCCCAAAGATTTATATTGAGTATGACTTTTCACACGGAAGTTTTATGACACAGCTTATCCAAAGGAGACTTGATAATGGAGATCATTTTCATGAAGCTTTAGGTCTTATTGGCAATGCTTTAGATGGGAACTTCAATGCAGAAATTGTAAGTCCACAAACAACCTTGAATCAAAATCCGTCAAACCCTTTAAAAGTAGTTTTATTTACAGATGCTGAAAGAAATACGGGAGGTTTAGACTTCGGTTCTTATCTTGTAAACTACGATTACCCTACACCAAATACGCCTGAAACTTTTAAAAATATAGTAGATTTTAAAATAAGCAGAGGAGCACAATTTGCAATCATCCATGTAAGTGCAGACACGCAAGCTTCTGAGGCTGCAGCATGTATTGCAAGCAAAGGAGGATCTTATAGTGGAAGTGTAGAAGCAAATATTGCTGACCCTGACTCCGGGGCTACAACAAGACTTTATTACCCTAGAACAGTCTTCGCAATCTATCAATCCGAAGAAGATTACTGGACACATTTAGGAGCAGATATTTGTGATAGCTCAGGCTGGGGAGAGATAAATTTTAAATATGAACCTAATGGATGTGGAACTTCTCAAGTACAGACAATCGAAGGAAATTATTCACTGCCTGCTGGTGCTACATTCTCAGCGATGAAATTGATTGCAAGAGACATAGTCACAGGACAGGATTATGGAGTTAATTTTAATCCGGTAATGACTTCACCTACAGATTTTTACTATACGCTACAGCCTTCAGATTTCAGTTTCCCGGGAATTACAGATGCTAAATTTGTATTTCTTTTGGGACTCCAGTATAACTATCAGGTAGGAACATATGATGTAATGTGTTGGAATGGCCATCCTTATTTTGATTATGATCTTATGCTTACATCCTTACCTAATTGCGGAATGAAACAAATGGCGGCACCTCCCGTTTCAGCAGCAAAAGAAAGTTCATTACAAGTCACCCCGAACCCTAGCAACGGGATATTTAGAATTATTTTAGATCAAAAGATTGAATCGGGAAAAATCCAAGTGGTAGATCTTATAGGGAATACAGTATATGGCAAAACCTTCAAGGGACAGAAGAAGATAGATATTGACATTCAGTCTCAAAAAGAGGGAATATACATTGTAAAAGTAATCTCTGATAAAAATGAAATTTATACAGAAAAATTAATTAAAAAATAAATTGAATTATTTACCTAGTCATCCTAAAATAAAAACCGTCCTAAAAAACAATCAGGTTCAATTTAAAACAGTTTGACATTGAACTAAATACTATTTAAATCCGGAGGAATACTTCTTCGGATTTTTCATGCTCGACTTAAAATATATTTATTTTTAGATATATTTATATTATTCTAAAAATATCTCGTTAAAGATTTAAAAAAATTTCAAAACAGCTATTAAAACACTTTCACAATCTGTTAATAACCGTCAATACATTTCATTTTCCGCACAGATTTTAATGAAAAAATGAAAATTATTTTTAATTTTTATTTATTATTCGTAAACAATATTCAAAATATTATTTTAATTTTGTAAAAATCCTAATTCCAACAACTATGAAAAGATTTCTATTCTCTTTCGTATTATTGTTTTTTACATTTAATACTATCTTTGCCCAAAAAGATACTGAGCATTGGATTGCTCCTTATTTTGATAGTCAAAGTGCCACTTACACTCATGGGTTATATTTCTCTACTGATTCAGCGACTCCATTTGATGTAAAAATTTACAGCAACAATCTCCAGATAGGGACTGTTACCATAAAAAAGGGCACACCTCAGGTTTTTCAGATACCATCTGCATCCAGCAACATCATTAGGGTAACTGATAATACTGAAGCCTACTCTATAGTAAATAAAGGAATTTATACAAAAGGAGACAAACCTTATTTCTTAAGTATGAGAATGTATAATTTTTCTCATGGTGAAATCCTTACCTCTAAAGGAAAAGCCGGTATCGGGACAAAATTTTATGCGGCATCCACCCCGGTAACAACCACAGGAAGTACTTATAATTTTACAACCGGTATTATGGCCACCGAAGACAATACCACTGTTACTGTTTCCGGATTTGATCCTGGAGTTTCGTTTGTGAATCAGGGTATAGCTACTGCTCCAATTACATTCACTTTAAATAAAGGGCAGTCTTATTTATTAGCAGGAGAAGCTAATATTACGGCCAATGCGTCGGGTTTTATTGGTGCAAAAATAGTTGCTACTAAACCAGTAACTGTAACCAACGGTAATGCAAATGGGTTTTATGCAACAGGAAGTAGTGACGGATCAGATTTAATTCTGGATCAATCAGTTCCAACAGATCGTTTAGGAAAAGAGTTTGCCATGATAAGAACTTTAGGTACTTTGGGTACCGGGTACAATATGGAGGGGGGAATAATCATTGCAACAGAAAATAATACTGAAGTTTACCTTAATAATGGAACAACTCCGGCTGCCACCCTTAATGAAGGTCAATTTTACAGAATTTTAGATGCGGACTATGTGCAGCAGGGAACTTCAGGTCATTATAATATTTTCGTAAGGACTACCAAAAATGTATACCTCTATCAATTGGTTTCTGGAAATAGTAATACCAAAAACAATGGAGGATATAACTATATACCGCCGCTGAACTGTTTTTTACCTCGAAAAATTGACGAAATCGGTCTTGTATCCGAAATGCCTTTAACCAATACTACTAGCGGACAACCTACCAGTACGTTCTTACTAAAACTTAACATTATCACTGAAGCAGGTGCAACTGTTACTTATAGTACCGGTGGAGCACCTATAACACCAACTGCAGCACAGGGCCCGTTTCCGTTAACAGGAAATACAAACTGGGTTACTTATGCTATTTCCGGCATCAGCGGAAATGTTACTATTCAATCTGACAAAGCTGTTACCGCAGGAGTAAACGGAGGGTATAGCTCTGCAGGATACGGAGGGTATTTTGCAGGATTCTCATCTGTTCCGGTTATCTCTAAACAGACTGGAGAATGTGCACCAGGTATTATTCTGGAAGTAGATCCGGGATACGATTCATACCAATGGTATTGGAATGGCAATATTATTCCTGGAGCAACATCAAATACCTATGCTCCATTAGTAGGAGGAAACTATACCGTTCGGGTAACTATGGGAGCCTGTCAACCTGTAGTAACACTTGCTTATAAAGTATTCTCATGCTTAAAACAAACTTCAAAAACAGATGAAACCTGTGGTAAGAAAGTTCTACAACCGGCATTTACTTCATCACCACAAACTCCAGTGGCTAATACTGTAATAATCGTAACACCTCCAACAAATGGAACAGCAGTAGTAAACACAAACGGAACGATCACTTATACTCCAAATACGGGTTTTGCAGGTTCAGATGTATTTGTATATAAATTCTGTGGAAACGATCCTGAATTTGTAGACTGTGAGCAGGTAACGCAAACCATAAAAATAGTACCGCTTGTCGTAAAAGAACCTACAATTACAGGATGCCAGTATGACACTGATGCTACTGCATTGTTCGATCTTACAACAGCAAACGTTACTGACTACCCTTCTCCGATCACGAAAAGATACTATCCTACTCTTAATGATCTGAATACAAATAATAACGAAATCACTGAACCTAAAAAATATGCTTCAGCAGGAGGATATGCTTATGTTAAAATAACTGCCGATGGAGGATGTAGCGGAACTGCAAAAATTAAATTAGTTCCAATTCCTGTAAAGAGATCTCCCGTTTTGGTTGACAAATTTATTTGTATTGATGAGAGAACATCATTGGATGCAGGACCAGGATATGACAGCTACCAATGGAGTACCGGAGCTACAACATCTTCTATTCAGGGAATACCTGTAGGGGAATATACTGTAATTCTTGAACATAACGGATGTTTCTTAGAGCAAACTGTACATGTGAAAAAAGCTCAGGATCCGGTAATTACCAAAATTGAAATTACCAACAACACTGCTACTGTAATTGTTACCGGAGGAGTTGCTCCTTATAAATATTCTGTGGACGGAACTACTGCATGGCAAGATTCTAATGTATTTACAAACTTATCGAGAGGGCAGCACACTTTCTATGTGAAGGATGTTTACAGCTGTGCTCCTATCTCTGTGGAAGTAACTGTTCCTAACTTAATCAACGCCATCACTCCGAATGGAGATAATGTAAATGATTATATTGACTATAGTGAATTGGCTTACAAAGAAAATCTTACTTTTGTGATCTATGACAGATATGGTAACAAAATATTCACCGGAGATAAGTTTAACAATTACCGTTGGGATGGAAAAGGTTCTGGTAAAAAAGTGTTAACAGGTACATACTGGTATCATATTAACTGGAACGAGCCGAATAAGGCTAAAACTCCAATACAATATTCAGGTTGGATCCTTGTGAAAAACAGAGAATAATTTTTAAAACTATATTTTAAAGCCACAATTTAAAAACATTGTGGCTTTTTTATTATTTCTTTATCATATTTTATTATATTTTTTACAAAACATATCAAATATTCTTTTAATTTTGCAAAAATCCTAATTCTAACGTTTATGAAAAAATTTCTACTCAGCTTCGTATTGATTTTCTTTTCAATCAATACTTTGTTTGCTCAGAGAGATACTGAACACTGGATAGCTCCATACTTTATGGCAACCAGCGCTACAGGGTATGCCAATGCGTTGTATCTTTCTACAGACTCCACAACACCTTTTCCGGTAAAGATTTACAACAATAATATTCTCCTGACTACTATTACAATTAGTAAGGGATCTCCTCAAACCTATACGGTTGCTCCTGCTCTTATCTCTACAAGCACTGCTTCTGAAGCAGCTACAGTGATTACGAAAGGATTATACCTTAAAGGAGATAAGCCTTTTTTCTGTAGCTTAAGAGCTGCACAAATCAGTCATGGAGAAATTATAACATCCAAAGGAAAGGCTGGTATAGGTACAAAATTTTATGCAGCAGCAACCCCTATTACTTATGCATTTAGTACATTTGACACATTAATAGATTTTACAACCGGTATCTTAGCCACTGAAGACGGTACAACAGTAACTGTTTCAGGTTATGACCCTAATATACAGTTTATCAACAACACTCCGTCACCGTTAACAGTTACCTTTACATTAAACAAAGGACAATCTTATCTTCTTGCCGGGCTTTTAAGCCAAACCGCGGTCAATAGAACAGGATTTATCGGTGCAAAAATTGTTTCTAATAAACCTATTACTGTAACCAATGGAAATGCAAACGGAAACTTTGGAACCAGTCCAAGTGGATCAGATTTAATTTTAGATCAATCTGTTCCGACCAATCGTCTCGGAAATGAATTTGCAATGGTAAAAAGTTTATCACTAAACCCTGCGGACAATATGGAAGGAGGGATTATCATCGCAACAGAAAACAACACTGAAGTTTATCTGAATAATATAGCAACACCTGTAGCAACGCTTGACGAAGGAGATTATTACAGAATAAACGAAACCTCATACGTTAATCAGGGAAATGGGCATTTTAATATCTATGTACGTACAACAAAAAATGTATATCTGTATCAAACAGTCGCTAGAGACGGATCCCAAACCGGAGGATACAACTATATTCCGCCATTAAACTGTTTCTTACCAAGAAAAATTGATGAAATTGGTAAAGTAAACGAAATGCCTTCGATTACTTCTGCCATCACGTTAAAGCTAAACATTCTTACTGAAACGGGAGCAACGGTTACATATAGTGTTAATGGTGGTGCACCAATAACTCCAACTGCTGCACAGGGGCCGTTTCCTCTTTCAGGAAATTCAAACTGGGTAACCTATGGTATTACAGGAGTTACAGGAAACCTTACTATTAATTCAAATAAAGCAGTAACTGCAGGTATCAACGGAGGATATAGCACAGCAGGATATGGTGGATATTTCGCCGGATTCTCATCAATCCCTCTTATTTCAAAAACAACGGGAGACTGTATCCCTGGCATTGTTTTAGAAGTTGACGACAGTTATGATAGTTATCAATGGTTTTTAAATGGCAACCCAATTACCGGTGCCAATTCCAATACGTATACGCCAACCGTAGGAGGTGATTACACTGTAAAAGTTACTATTGGAAGTTGTCCGCCGGAAACAACCCCAGTTTTCAAAGTGTTCACTTGTTTGACCAAGTCTACAAAAACAATGAATGTTTGCGACATTTCACAGACTATTATTCCAGAATTTACTGTTTCAACACAGACATATAATCCTGGTTCGGTAACTATTGTTACACCACCTACAAATGGTATTGCAACAGTAAATCCTGTAACCGGTGTTATTAACTACACACCAAATGTTAACTTCGTTGGAACTGACACTGTTGTATATAAATTCTGCGGTATAGCTCCTGAGTTTGTAGATTGTGAAGAGGTAACTTTAACTTTAAATGTATCTGAACTTCCTATCGTAACTGATGCGACATTAAGAACTTGTTTCCTGGAAACCAATACAGCGACAGGTCAATTTGATCTTACCACAGCTCCAGTTTCCGGACAAGGAGGTGTAACAAAAAAATATTATCCTTCATTAACTGATGCACAAAACGGAACTAATGAAATTTTAACTCCTGATAACTATATCGCACCAAATGGGGTTGTATTTGTAAGGGTAACAAACGGAAACGGATGTTATAGAATTGCTAAAGTTACACTTGTTGTATTCCCTCCAACTAAATCTACAGTATTAACTGATAAGATTATCTGTATGGAAGATAAAACCACATTAGATGCTGGTCCTAATTTCGATGGATACTTATGGAGTACAGGAGCAACAACGCAAACAATATCTGATGTTACTGTAGGTACATATTGGGTAAATTTAAAAACCGGACAATGTTGGACAAGACAAACGGTAAAAGTATATGCTTCCGAACAACCTGTAATTTCAAGTATTGATATAGCTACAACCACAGTTACTGTATATGCAACAGGAGGAACGGCTCCTTATAAATATTCTATGGACAACATTAGCTGGCAAGATTCTAATGTCTTCACAAATGTTCCTAGAGGAAGCGGAATGGTATACGTGAAAGATGCATATGATTGTAATCCTATTTCTGTAGAAATTACAATTCCTAACATTATCAACGTAATTACTCCGAATAATGATGGTGTAAATGATGTTTTAGATTACTCTGAATTAGGACATAAATCAAATCTGGTAATCGACATTTTTGACAGATATGGAACTAAAATATACCAGGCAAACAAAGCAAACGGATACAAATGGGATGGAACAACGAACGGAAGCAAAAAAGTATCTACCGGAAGCTACTGGTTCAGCGTAAGCTGGAATGAGCCAAATACTAAACAAACTCCAGTTAAATATTCCGGATGGATTTTGGTTAAAAACAGAGAGTAAATATTACTTATACTAAAATTTATTAAAAACCACGATTTAAAATCGTGGTTTTTTGTTACTTTTTCAAGTTAATACTACTTTTTATTATTAAATTTGTGTCAAAAGCTTCCCCTGAATGAGAAAAATTCTATCTTTTTTATTTATATTTTTCATTTTCGTGTCTACTTTTGCACAGTTGGACAGAGAACATTGGTTTGCTCCCATGATGGATAGAACAGGAAACCCCAATCCTTATCAAAAGCTTTACTTATCAACCAACCGTTCAACACCATTTCCTGTAAACATTTACAATAATAATATTTTAATTGGCACCGTAACAATCAGTAAAAACAATCCTCAGAGATTTGATGTTCTTAGAGATTATATTATCACAACTTTACAAACAGACCTCTTCACTCCTATCACCAAAGGTCTTTATCTGAAGGCAGATTTTCCTTTTTATGCCAATTTGAGGTTTTCTGTGTTCAATCACGCCGAAATCATTACCTCGAAAGGAATACCGTCTACCGGAAAAACTTTTTATGCTGCCAATGCTCCTATTACAGTAAGCAATAATATCCTGAACTTCATGACAAGTATTTTAGCAACTGAAGACAATACGACAGTTACTATTTCGGGATATAAATCGACTGTTCAGTTTTCAAATGGAACAACCGGGGTTACCAATCCTACAATGACATTTACTTTAAATAAAGGTAAATCCTTCATTATTGACGGTATCGGAGATATTGCAGGAAATTTTGATGGTTTTATAGGAGCAAAAATTGTTGCTAATAAAGCGATCAATGTTACCAATGGTAATTTTAACGGACAGTATGCAGGCAATTACCCTTCAAGCTCAGATATTTTGATGGATCAGGCTGTGCCTGTTGAAAGATTAGGAACCGAGTTTGCCCTAGTAAAAGGAAATGGTAGCATTGGTTCCAATATGGAAACAGCTTTAGTAATCGCTACGGAAGACAATACCCAAATTTATGTGAACAATGAGATTCCTCCTATTGCAACATTAAATACGGGACAATATTATGTAATTCCTGACACCAAATATATTTTGCAAGGAAACGGCCATTACAATTTATACGTAAGAACCACAAAAAACGCGTATGTCTATCAAATGCTTGCCGGAGATTCGACATCTGGTAGCGAGGTTGCAACCGGAGGTTTTAATTTTATCCCTGCACTAAACTGCTACCTGCCTAAACAAATCAACGAGCTCGGTTTTATTGATGAAAACTTTGTCCTTTCCAATAACAACCCCACCGGAATTTTAAATATTCCCACCAAACTAAATCTGATCACTCAAAAAGGAGCGGTTGTAACAGTAAATGGCAATACTCCTCCGGCTAATACGGGACCTTTTGATATGACCGGAACCAATAACTGGGTAACTTACGGAATTCCCAATACGACAGGAACCATTACCGTTATTTCCAATAAGGCCATTACTGCCGGAATTAATGCAGGAAGCGATGCAGTAGGATATGGAGGCTTTTTTGCCGGGTTCCCAACCCAGCCGGTCATTTTACAAGCCGGGGCAGGCTGCGCTCCGGGGATTCAGCTTACCGTCGATCCGCTAATATATGACAGTTATCAATGGTACAGAAATGGAGCAATAATTACGGGAGCTACAAGCTCTACCTACAACCCTACCCAAGCCGGTTTTTATACCTGTTCTGTAACTATGGGAAGCTGTGCTCCTTTAATTTCTAATGAAATTAAAGTTTTAAATTGTACAAAACAAAGTACTTCTGCTTATAATGTTTGTGCTTCCCAAACAATAATTCCAACTTTTACAACATCAACACAAACTCCCGTTCCTTCTACGGTGTCAATAGTGGCTCCACCTTCACTTGGTACAGCCAGTATCAATCCCACAACAGGAGTTATTACTTATACCCCAACTAACCCCGGAACACTAACAGGTACAGATACATTCACATATACATTTTGTGGAAATGACCCTATTTTTCCAGATTGTGAAACAGTTACAGTCACGATTCATTTAGAAGCACTTACAACCACAGATGCAACAATTTATGCATGTAATATAAACAATCAGGGTACTTTCAACCTGACTTCTGCCAATGTAAGCAACAACTCTCCTATCACAGTTACTTACTATCCAACATTAGCAGATGCTCAGACTGAAAATCCAGGTGCGCTTATTACATCTCCTACAACTTACACTGCAGCAAACGGCACTATTATCTATGCTGTTGTAAAAAATAATAATGGTTGCAAAAGCATCGCTCAAATCACATTAACGCTTTATAATCTTGCTGTAATAACTCCTAATTATTCAGGAGTATTTTGTGATGATAATTTTGACGGTACCGTTACCATAAATCTGCTCAACATTACCCCAATTGTTCTTAATAACCCTACTTATTTTACCAATGTAAGGTATTATGCAAGTATTACAGATGCCAATGCAGGAAATTCCAACACCCTTCCTAATAGCTGGAGCTACACAACAAATACGACAATTTATATTCGAGTAGATTCACCGAACGGATGTGCGGCAGTAGTACAACCCTTAAACTTCTCTATTGGACAGCAAATCCAACTATTAACCGATCGCGTTACAACAAGTATTTGTGATGAAGATCTGGATGGCAGTAAGCAGGTAAATTTATTGCCTTTTATCCCTCAATTTACAACAGATACCGGCGTTACATATACCTTCCACAGCAATTTGCAGGATGCACAGAACGGTACAACTCCTATCAATAGCACCATAAGTCTTTCCGGAACCCAAACTATTTACATAAGATTTGAAAAAAACGGAGTTTGTCCTGCTATAGGGAAAATAATTATTACTATTAAAACGCCAAAAAAATCCGATATTTTATTAGATCAGATAATCTGTGCAAAAACAACCACTACTTTGGATGCAGGTTCAGGCTTTGAGTCTTATGTTTGGAGCACAGGCGCCACAACATCCTATATTGCCGATGTTCCTGTTGGAAATTATTGGGTAGACCTTACTTATAATGGCTGCGTGTACAGACAATATGTAAACGTTACAGAAGCCCAGCTTCCGGCAATTCTTTCCATCGACATCAACGGAACAACAGTCACAGTAAATGTAGGAGGTGGATTTCCGCCTTACCAATATTCTTTGGATGGAATCAACTGGCAGAGTTCCAATGTTTTCTATAATGTAGCAAGAGGCTCCCACGTTGTATATGTAAGAGATTCTAAAAGCTGCCAAATGGTCGAGAAGCCTTTTGTGGTTGTAAAACTTATCAATACTATTACTCCGAGTGGAGACGGGCACAATGACCAGATTAATTATTCCGGACTTGCTGATAAAACCAACTTTGAATTTAGAATTTTTGACCGATATGGCGCCGAAGTTTTCAGAGGAACTCCTACCAATAATTACACCTGGGACGGAAGAATGGGAGGCAGAAATGTACCTACAGCAACCTATTGGTATTTCATCAGTTGGGTAGAATCCGGGCTAACTCCTACTACCGTAAAATATACAAGCTGGCTTTTGGTAAAACACAGATAAAAATTTTAAAATGCCTTTTATAACAATCATTAACAGTTTTACATTAAAGTTTAATATACTTTAACCCGTTTTTGCAATCTATAAAGTGATAAATTGGCGTATTTCTATGTAATTTTGCCAATTATATGAAGAAACTAATTACTTTAATTTTTTTGATTTTTTTAGCTAAAATCAATGCCCAGCTTTTTTCCGGGGAAGTTTTTTTAAGAGACAATTCTATTTTGTATCTTAATCAGGTATACGTAACCAATCTTACCACTCAAAAAACAGTACTTACCAACTACAATGGTAACTTTAATATTGAAGCCAAGCTGGGGGATGTAATTCGTTTTACTTCAATTATTACGGAAAGAAAGGATGTCAAAATCAATCCACAGATGTTGGAGGGCAAAAATCTGATCGAGCTTAAGATCGCTTATTATGATATTCAGGAAGTGCTCATCAGCAGATTCAAGCCTACGGGCAATCTCAGATATGATGTAAACGCAATCAGAAAAGAAGATAAGAGCCTTGCTCTGAAAAAAGTAATCGGATTACCTGCTCCTAAAGGTGATGGCACTTCTCCTGAACTTCCGGTTGCAGGGTTAAGAGACGGAGGACTTACTTTCAGCCTAGAAAGTATTTACGATATACTTTCAGGAGATCGCAAGAAAAAACAGCGTTATCTGGCTTATGAAAGAATGAACTCTTCCATTACTCAAATTAAAAACTATTTGGGTAAAGATTATTTTTTAAAGTTCAAAATTCCTGAAAACTTAATTGATAACTTTTTACAATTCGTCTATACATCAGAAAATGTAGAGCCATACGTTTTGGCAGGAAACTTTGAAGCCATAAAAATACCGATTGAAAAATATCTCCCGATTTATCAAAAGAGACTTAAGAGTTCGCATCTTCAGGAGATCGCAAAATAAAAGTTTTAAATTTCCTTTTTGAATAGGGATCTTTTTTTAAAATATTTATAATTTTATAAGCTATTAATTAACGAACCGCTGTCAAAACTCCAAAAGCATATATTTTAATGAAGAATTTACTTTTTTTACTGAGCACCATATTATGTATCAATCTATCCGCACAAGGGAAAGACAAAGATTATAGTAACATTTTAAAAAGTAAAAACATCTATGAGCTTAATGCCTTCCTACGGGATGCTCATCCTGACGAACCTCGTCGTTCCGTCATAAAACCAAGAGTAATGCAGCTCATGAAGGAATATATACAAAATGCAGCTCCGGGAGATCCCAAAGTAAAAAGTATGCAGGAAAATCTTGCTCTTCTAAAAAGACGACCTTCCACAAAGATTACTTTTGATGAAATGAATGCCAAAATAAAGGAAAAGCAAATTGCAAAATATAGAGCTGAGCTTGCTTCGGGAGTATCATCAGTAAAATACACACCGAGTACCACTCAAAATGTATATGTAGTGAACACCGCAACTACAGCTACAAAAGCAGCAATTCCTAATACAGAAGCTGATGAATTTAATATGCTTATGGCAAGCAACCCAGTTGAGCATAAAAATAAAACGGTAAAAATATTGAACTCACTATTTGACAATGATCCTAACGCCAAGGAATGCATTGTGATGATCGAGAACAACTCTGACTGCAATATTATCGTAAGAATGGAAGGTGTCGGAAATACTAAATATCGCCTTGCTGTACCTGCACACGGAGATAATTCTGTTGTAATTGAAAAAGGAAATTACCTGTTTACAAGTTTGGTTTGCGGAGCACAATATGCGTCACAGAAAACCGTTCAAAAGCCAATTATGGTAGCATTAAGTAATCCTAAATAATACAGAAAAAGCCTTTAAAGCTATTATAAAAATCAAAAAATAGGTATTTTTTCATTACTTTTGTCCGATTTTATACGTTATGGGCAAAAACAAGCTAGCGAGATTCGCAGAAAACAAAATATTACCAAATGTAGTTCAACCAACGAGAGAAGAAGCACTGAAAGGGTTTGAACTAAAAGGAAACTGGAGAAAAGATTTCTTCAAAAATGAAAATCCTATTGTTTTAGAATTAGGGTGCGGAAAAGGAGAATATTCTGTAGGTCTTGCCAAAACATTCCCTGAGAAAAATTTTATCGGAATAGATATTAAAGGAGCCAGATTTTGGTTTGGAGCTAAAGAAGCAGTTGAAAACAACATGCATAATGTAGCATTCTTAAGAAGTCAGATCGAATTGGTAGACTCTTTCTTTGCAGAAAATGAAGTGGACGAAATTTGGATCACCTTCCCCGATCCTCAGATTAAATACAGACGTACAAAACACAGATTAACCCATCCAGACTTTCTTGACAGGTATAAAAAGTTTTTAAAACCAGGAGGAATTATTCACTTGAAAACAGATTCTGAATTTTTGCATGGCTATACCTTAGGTTATCTTCAAGGGGCAGGATATGAAATCATAAGTGCGCATCATGATATTTACAGTGCGCTTGAATATGATCCTGGAACACCCCATTTAAGAGATATCAAAACCTATTACGAAGAGTTATTCTCTGCAAAAGGGAAAACGATCACATATATAAAGTTCAAAATAAACTAATACAAAAGGTAAGATTTTCTTACCTTTTTTCGTTTCTATATTTTTAAATCAAATGGTATGAAAGGAAAAATAATTTTTGGGATATGTATATCAATTCTTTTAGATAGCTGTAGTACGACTTACAGTACAGGTACTTCATCTCCTTCTAAAAACTCACCTAGAACGACATCTACTCCATCAGTATCTCCAACCGAGCAGGAATACAATACTTTAATAAAGACCTATAAACCGGAAACAGCAGATGTATTAACAGATTTATTCAATAATAGCTCAAATAGCCCTAAAACTTCAATTACGGTTACCAATAAGTCCCGATGTAATATAGTTTTAACGATTACCGGAAAGAATTATTCAAAAAAGATTCCTATTGGCGCTGGCAAAATAGGATATGCTATGGTTCTTAAAAATCAAAATTACAATTTATCAGCAATGGTCTGTAATTCGGCTTTTAAAAAGACTGAGTTTATCTCATCCACTTATAGTATTACTCTTTCCAACTAACAGAATTTCAATAAAAAAACCGCTAAGAATTAACTTAGCGGTTTTTTTTTATTTTAAAGACAAATCTTTAATTATTCAGCATCGAAATCAGCATCTTTATCAGCAGATACTACCTCTCCTTCTTCTTTAGATTTTTCTTTATCAGCTTTTCTTTGAGACTGACCTTCTTTGATAGAATCTGAAACAATGTTCAGGATCATATCAATAGACTTAGAAGCATCATCGTTTCCTGGGATAACGAAATCAACTTTTCTTGGGTCAGAGTTTGTATCAACAATACCGAAAACTGGAATACCTAATTTCTTAGCTTCAGTTACAGCGATATGTTCTCTCATGATATCTACAACGAAGATTGCAGAAGGAAGACGCACCATGTCAGAGATAGAACCTAAGTTTTTCTCTAAGTTAGCTCTTTGTCTGTCTACCTGTAATCTTTCTTTTTTAGATAAAGTTTCGAACGTACCGTCTTTTTTCATTTTGTCGATAGCGTTCATTTTCTTTACAGCCTTTCTGATAGTAACGAAATTCGTTAGCATACCTCCTGGCCATCTTTCTGTAATATAAGGCATATTAAGTTCAGAAGCGTGTTTTGCAACCACTTCTTTCGCTTGCTTCTTAGTAGCTACGAAAAGAACTTTTTTACCTGCAGAAGTTAATTTTTCTAAAGCTCCACAAGCTTCATCCAATTTAACAGCTGTTTTATGTAAGTCTACAATGTGAATACCATTTTTCTCCATAAAAATGTATGGAGCCATATTTGGATTCCACTTTCTAGTCATGTGACCGAAGTGTACACCAGCCTCTAGAAGGTCTTTTACAT
>Ga0308157_10000490_pt1 | contig 129707 bp, 129 predicted proteins | sample PhyBR1_FD_201035 | JGI IMG/M metagenome (GOLD analysis project Ga0308157, IMG submission 201035) | Phyllosphere microbial communities from UC Gill Tract Community Farm, Albany, California, United States - DLSLB.R1 | ecosystem: Host-associated > Plants > Phyllosphere > Unclassified | place... | reverse complement strand
CTGGCAAGCCATCAAGGTCACCGGCGGCCAGACCTATGAGTGGGAGGACACCTCCACCTACGTCCAGAACCCGCCCTACTTCGAAGGCCTGTCGATGGAGCCGGCCCCGGTCAGCGACATCGTCGAAGCCCGCATCCTGGGCATCTTCGGCGACTCGATCACCACCGACCACATCAGCCCGGCCGGTTCGATCAAGAAGGCCTCGCCCGCCGGCGTCTATCTGACCAACCACGGCGTCGACGCCCTGGACTTCAACAGCTACGGCGCCCGCCGCGGCAACCACGAAGTCATGATGCGCGGCACCTTCGCCAACATTCGCATCCGCAACAAGATCACCCCGGACATCGAGGGCGGCGTCACCAAGCACTTCCCGTCGGGCGACACCATGTCGATCTATGACGCGGCCATGCGCTACCAGTCGGAAGGCCGTCCCCTGGTCGTCTTCGCCGGCAAGGAATACGGCACCGGCTCGTCGCGCGACTGGGCGGCCAAGGGCACGCGTCTGCTGGGCGTCCGCGCCGTCATCGCGGAAAGCTATGAGCGCATCCACCGCTCGAACCTGGTCGGCATGGGCGTGGTGCCGCTGCAGTTCAAGCAGGACGGCTGGCAGAAGCTGGGCCTGACCGGCGAGGAGATCGTCACCATTCGCGGTCTGACCGACGCCAACATCGGCAAGCTGAAGCCGCGTCAGGACCTCTGGGTCGAGATGTTCCGTCCCTCGGACGGCAAGATGGCCCGCTTCCCGGTCCGCTGCCGCATCGATAACCAGACCGAGCTGGACTACCTGCTGGCCGGCGGCGTCATGCCCTACGTCCTGCGCAACCTGGCCCGCGGCCCGGAAGCTGAGGCGCCCGCCGCCGCCGAGTAAGGCGCGGTTTCAGGCAAGAACTGGAAAGGCCGGCGGAGCGATCCGCCGGCCTTTTTCTTCGGCCATCCGCCGCCTCTTGCCTCATGCGTTTGGCGTCACAAACGGCTACAAGACGCCGATGTTGCGCCTGTCAGAACTCAAGCTGCCCCTCGATCACCCGCAGGAGGCCTTGCCCGCCGCGATCGCTACCCGCCTGGGCGTGCCGCCGAGTGATGTCATTTCCTGGTCGGTCTGGAAGCGGGCGCACGACGCACGTCGGAAGTCCGCGATCCTGAAGGTCTATATTCTCGACGTCGAGGTCAGGGACGAGGCTGTGTTGCTGGCCCGTTTCAAGGACGACGTGCACGTTCAGCCCGCGCCGGACGTCGCCTATCGCCCGGTTGCGGTCGCGCCCAAAGACCAGCGCCTGAGGCCCGTCGTGATCGGAGCCGGGCCATGCGGCCTGTTCGCTGGGCTGATCCTGGCCGAAATGGGCTTCAAGCCCATTATCCTCGACCGCGGCAAGGTGGTGCGGGAACGCACCAAGGATACCTGGGAGCTGTGGCGCAAGAGCAAACTGCACCCGGAATCCAACGTCCAGTTCGGCGAGGGCGGCGCCGGCACCTTCTCCGACGGCAAGCTCTACAGCCAGATCAAGGACCCGCGCTTCCTGGCTCGCAAGGTGCTGACCGAGTTCGTCGCGGCCGGGGCGCCGGAGGAGATTCTGACAGAGGCCCATCCGCATATCGGCACCTTCCGTCTGGTGACCATGGTCGAGGCCATGCGCGAGAAGATCGAGGCCCTGGGCGGCGAATACCGCTTCGAGCATCGGGTGGTCGATATCGAGCTCGACAAGGGGAAGCTGCGTGGCGTGCACCTGCACACCGGGGAGTTCCTGGAGGCCGACCATGTGGTCTTCGCCATCGGCCATTCGTCGCGTGATACATTCGAGACGCTGTATGACCGGGGCGTCCACATCGAGGCCAAGCCCTTCTCCATCGGCTTCCGCATCGAACATCCGCAGTCATGGATCGACAGGGCGCTGTTCGGGCCCTGCGCCGGACACCCCGATCTGGGGGCGGCCGCCTATTCGCTTTCGCACCACTGCTCGAACGGGCGGACAGTCTACAGCTTCTGCATGTGCCCGGGCGGGACGGTGGTGGCGGCGACCAGCGAGCCGGGCCGCGTCGTGACCAACGGCATGAGCCAGTATTCGCGCAATGAGCGGAACGCCAACTCAGGCTTCGTGGTCGGCATCTCGCCTGAAGACTATCCGAGCGACCACCCGCTGGCGGGGATCGAGCTGCAACGCGATCTGGAGACCCGCGCCTATGCGGCGGGCGGCGGCGACTATTTCGCGCCGGGCCAGATGGTCGGCGACTTTCTGGCGGGACGCCCCTCGACGACGCTGGGGGAGGTCGTTCCCAGCTATAGGCCAGGCGTGCGCCCGACTGATCTGGCCCCGCTGATGCCGGACTATGTGATCGCCGCCATGCGTGAGGCCCTACCCGTCTTCGGCCGCAAGATCGCCCGTTATGACGATGCCCAAGCGGTTCTGACGGGCGTCGAGACCCGCAGTTCGTCACCGATCCGCATGACCCGGGGCACGGACTTCCAGAGCCTGAACGTGCGCGGTCTGTTTCCCGCCGGCGAAGGCGCAGGCTATGCAGGAGGCATCCTGTCGGCCGCCGTCGACGGCATCAAGGTCGCTGAGGCCGTCGCCCGATCAATGGTCGGACAGACGGCGACGTAAACGCGCCGCCCATGAAAACGGCCGATGGATCGCTCCACCGGCCGTTTGTCTTTCAGACGGTCGTCCGCCCTATTCGGCCGCGACGCGATCCGCGTATTCGGGGATCTGGTCGAAGTTCATGTAGCGGTAGACCTCGTCGCGGTCGGCGTCGATGACGCCCATCTCGGCCATGTATTCGGCCACGGTGGGGATGCGGCCCATCTTGGAGGCGACGGCGGCCAGTTCGGCCGAGGCCAGATAGACGTTCGATCCCTTGCCCAGACGGTTGGGGAAGTTGCGGGTCGAGGTCGAGACCACGGTCGCGCCCTCCTTCACCTGGGCCTGGTTGCCCATGCACAGCGAGCAGCCCGGCATCTCCATACGGGCGCCGGCGCCGCCGAGGGTCGAGTAGTGGCCCTCCTTGGTCAGCTCGGACGCATCCATCTTGGTCGGCGGGGCCACCCACAGACGGGTCGGGATGTCCTTCTTGCCCTTCAGCAGCAGGGAGGCGGCGCGGAAGTGGCCGATGTTGGTCATGCACGAACCGATGAAGACCTCGTCGATCGGGGTCTCCTGCACCGCCGACAGCAGGCGCGCGTCGTCGGGGTCGTTGGGGGCGCACAGGATGGGCTCCTTGACGTCCGCCAGGTCGATCTCGATGACGTGGGCGTATTCGGCGTCGGCGTCGGCCTCCAGCAGGTTCGGCGCGGCCAGCCAGGCCTCCATGGCGTCGATGCGGCGCTGCAGGGTGCGGGCGTCGGCGTAACCGTCGGCGATCATGTTCTTCATGAGCACGATGTTCGAGGTCATGTACTCGATGATCGGCGCCTTGTTCAGCTTGACGGTGCAACCCGCCGCCGAACGCTCGGCCGAGGCGTCGGTCAGTTCGAACGCCTGCTCCACCTTCAGGTCCGGCAGACCCTCGATCTCGAGGATGCGGCCCGAGAATTCGTTGACCTTGCCGGCCTTGGCCACCGTCAACAGGCCCTGCTGGATGGCGTAGTAGGGGATGGCGTGGACCAGGTCGCGCAGGGTGATGCCGGGCTGCATCTCACCCTTGAAGCGGACCAGGATCGACTCCGGCATGTCCAGCGGCATGACGCCGGTGGCGGCGCCGAAGGCCACCAGGCCCGAACCGGCCGGGAAGGAGATGCCGATGGGGAAGCGGGTGTGGCTGTCGCCGCCGGTGCCGACGGTGTCGGGCAGCAGCAGGCGGTTCAGCCAGGAGTGGATCACGCCGTCGCCCGGACGCAGGGCCACGCCGCCGCGGTTGGAGATGAACTGCGGCAGTTCGCGGTGCGTCTTGACGTCGACCGGCTTGGGATAGGCGGCGGTGTGGCAGAAGGACTGCATCACCATGTCGGCCGAGAAGCCGAGGCAGGCCAGGTCCTTCAGCTCGTCGCGCGTCATCGGGCCGGTCGTGTCCTGCGAGCCGACCGTGGTCATGCGCGGTTCGCAATAGGTGCCCGGACGGATGCCCTGGCCTTCCGGCAGACCGCAGGCGCGGCCGACCATCTTCTGGGCGACGGTGAAGCCCTTGCCGCTGTCCTCGGGGGTCACAGGCAGGCGGAACTCGGCCGAGGCGGCCAGGCCCAGGGCCTCGCGGGCGCGAGCGGTCAGCGAACGGCCGATGATCAGATTGATGCGGCCGCCGGCTTGCACTTCATCCAGCAGGACCTGCGATTTCAGCTCGAAGGTCGAGACGACAGCGCCGTCCTTCTCGATCTTGCCCGCATAGGGATAGATGTCGATGACGTCGCCCATGTTCAGGCTGGTCACGTCGACCTCGATCGGCAGGGCGCCCGAGTCTTCCTGGGTGTTGAAGAAGATCGGGGCGATCTTGCCGCCCAGGGTCACGCCGCCGAAGCGCTTGTTCGGCACAAAGGGGATGTCCTGGCCGGTAGCCCAGATGACGCTGTTGGTCGCCGACTTGCGCGACGAGCCGGTGCCGACCACGTCGCCGACATAGGCGACCAGATGGCCCTTGGCCTTCAGGTCTTCGATGAAGGACATCGGGCCGCGCACGCCGTCCTGTTCCGGCGTGATGCCCGGACGCGCGTTCTTCAGCATGGCCAGGTAGTGCAACGGAATGTCGGGACGCGACCAGGCGTCGGGCGCCGGGGACAGGTCGTCTGTATTGGTCTCACCGGTGACCTTGAAGACGGTGACGGTGATCTTGTCGGCCACCTTGTCGCGGCTGGTGAACCACTCGGCCTCGGCCCAGGACTTCAGCACGGCCTGGGCGTTGGCGTTGCCGCCCTTGGCCAGTTCGGCGACGTCGTGGAAGAAGTCGAACATCAACAGGGTCTTCTTCAGACCCTCGGCGGCGACGGCGCCGACCACGGCGTCGGTCAGCAGGTCGATCAGCGGCTTGACGTTATAGCCGCCGACCATGGTGCCCAGCAGTTCGGTCGCGCGTTCGCGCGACAGCGACGGCACGGCGAAGTCGCCGTGGGCCACGGCGGACAGGAAGGAGGCCTTGACCTTGGCCGCGTCGTCCACGCCCGGCGGCACCCGATGGGTCAGCAGGTCCAGCAGCTCCTGCTCGGATTCACCCGCCGGCGGCGCCTTGATCAGCTCGATCAGGTCGGCGGTCTGCTCGGCCGACAGCGGCAACGGCGGAATGCCCAGGGCCGCGCGTTCGGCGACATGAAGACGATAGGTTTCGAGCATGAGCGGCCTTCCTTGGTCCAGTCGCGGCATGACCGACCTGTCGGCCCGCCAAAACCGCGCGTGGCCTTTCCCACATAAGGATCAGGGTCGCAAGGGAAGGGGACCGCTTCGGCCTTCGACCTCCGTCGTAGGGGGAGTTAGTCCAGCTTGAGAGCCTCGGCCAGCAGGCGGGCTTCGGCGGCGCGGCTGGAGCCGGCGCGCCAGGCGACGACGATCTCGCGGCGGGGGGCGTCGGCGGAGATGGGGCGGACGACGACGCCGGGGTTGTCGGCCAGGCCCGCCTGGACCGCCATCTGCGGCAGGAAGCTGACCCCCAAGCCCGAGGACACCATCTGCACCAGAGTATGTAGCGAGGTGGCGGCGAAGACGTCCTCGCCGCGCGGGGCCTCGATGTTGACGGCGGCCAGGGCCTGATCGCGCAGACAGTGGCCGTCCTCCAGCAGGATCAGGTCGTCGGCCTTCAGCATCCCCTCGGGGATGGGTCCGGCGCCCGCCAGCGGGTGACCGACCGGGGCGGCGGCCAGAATCTCGTCGTCGCCGATGCGGGCGTGGTCGATGCCGGGCGCGTCGTAGGGCAGGGCGATGACGGCGGCGTCCAGCTGGCCCGCCTTCAACCCGGCGATCAGGCGCGGGGTCAGATCCTCGCGGATGAAGAGCCGCAGGGCCGGGTATCGGTCGCGCAGACCGGGCAGGGCGCGGGGCAGCAGGAAGGGGGCGACGGTGGGGATGACGCCCAGGCGGAACCGGCCCGACAGGGGCTTGCCCGCGTTGCGGGCGGCCTCGACCAGGTCCTCGGTGCGGGCCAGGACGTCCTCGGCGCGTTTGACCGCCTCGGCGCCGACGGCGGTCAGTTGCACCGCGCCGCGCGTGCGTTCGACCACCGGCGCGCCGAGAATCTTCTCCAGCTCCTGCACCCCGGCCGACAGGGCCGGCTGGCTGACATGAGCCGCCTCAGCCGCACGGCTGAAGGAGGCGTGCTCGGCCAGGAGCTTGAGATAGTGGAGCTGTCGCAGGGTGGGGAGCATCCGCCCTACATAGGCGCGCCCTATGGTGGTTTCAAAGACAATCGAAGTCATTGATGAAGGAAGGCGCCGCGAGCTGACTGGCCCGCGGCGCCCGCTCTCCCGTTTCTTGGGCCCTAGTTCAGGTCGAACCGGTCGGCGTTCATGACCTGGGTCCAGGCCGCGACGAAGTCCGTGACGAACTTCTTGCCCGCATCGGCCGAGGCATAGACCTCGGACAGGGCCCGCAGCTGGGCGTTGGAGCCGAACACCAGATCGGTGCGGGTGGCGGTCCAGCGTTCCTTGCCCGTCAGGCGGTCGGAGCCGACGAAGGTCTCATCCCCTTCGCCATCCACCTGTTTCCAGCCGGTCTTCATGTCCAGCAGGTTGACGAAGAAGTCGTTGGTCAGCTGGCCCGGACGGTCGGTGAAGACGCCATGCTTCGATCCGCCGTGGTTGGCGCCCATAACCCGCAAGCCGCCGACCAGGACCGTCATCTGCGGCGCGGTCAGGCCCAGCAGTTGCGCCCGATCGATCAGCAGTTCCTCGGTCGGGACGTTGAAGCGGACCTGCAGATAGTTGCGGAAGCCGTCGGCGCGCGGCTCCAGCACCGCAAAGCCTTCCACGTCCGTCTGCTCGGCCGAGGCGTCGGTGCGGCCCGGCGTGAAGGGAACCGTCACGTCATGACCGCCAGCCTTGGCCGCCTGCTCGACCCCGACGCCGCCGCCCAGGACGATCAGATCAGCGATGGAGACGTTCAGGCCAGACGCCGTCTGGATGTCCTCATAGACCTTGAGCACCTTCGCCAGCTTGGCCGGTTCGTTGACGTCCCAGTCCTTTTGCGGGGCCAGGCGCAGACGTCCGCCATTGGCGCCGCCGCGATGGTCCGAGCCGCGATAGGTCACCGCCGAGGCCCAGGCGGTCGAGACCAGATCGGCCACCGACAGGCCGGACGCCGCAATGCGGTCCTTCAGCGCCTTGAGGTCGGCGTCCGACAGCTTCGCCCCCGTATGGGCCGGGACGGGGTCCTGCCAGATCAGATCTTCCGCCGGCACGTCGGGGCCGAGGTAGCGGGCCTTGGGCCCCATGTCGCGGTGGCACAGCTTGAACCAGGCGCGGGCGAAGGTATCGCCGAAATAGGCCGGGTCGGCGCGGAACCGCTCCATGATCGGGCGATAGATCGGGTCGATCTTGAAGGCCATGTCGGCCGTGGTCATCATCGTCGGCACGCGTTTGCCGGGCGTATGGGCGGCGGGGGCCAGGGTCTCCGGCGGATTGCCGACCGGCTGCCACTGCTTGGCGCCCGCCGGGCTACGGACCAGCTCGTAGTCGTGGTCCAGCAGCATGTCGAAGAAGGTCATGTCCCAGGTGGTCGGCGTGGGGGTCCAGGCGCCTTCGATGCCCGAGGTGATGGTGTGATCGCCGACGCCGCTCTCATGACCCGAGATCCAGCCGAGGCCCTGCTGGGCGATGTCGGCGCCCTCGGGACTGGCGCCCACCTTGGAGGCGTCGCCGGCGCCGTGGGCCTTGCCGAAGGTGTGGCCCCCGGCGGTCAGGGCGGCCGTCTCCTCGTCGTTCATGCCCATGCGGGCGAAGGTCTCGCGGATGTCGCGGGCCGAGGCCAGGGCTTCGGGCACGCCGCCGGGGCCTTCCGGGTTCACATAGATGAGGCCCATCTGGATGGCGGCCAGAGGTTCCTCCAGGGCCATGTCCTTGTCGGGCTGGATGCGGGTCTGGTTGCCCTCGTCCCCGACCCAGTTTTCCTCGGTGCCCCAGTAGACGTCCTTTTCAGGCTCCCAGACGTCGGCGCGGCCGCCGCCGAAGCCGAAGACCGGCCCGCCCATGCTTTCAATGGCGACATTGCCAGCCAGGATCATCAGGTCGGCCCACGACAGCTTGGCCCCATACTTCTGCTTGACCGGCCACAGCAGGCGACGCGCCTTGTCCAGATTGCCGTTGTCCGGCCAGGAGTTGAGCGGGGCGAACCGCTGCTGGCCCGCGCCGGCGCCGCCGCGACCGTCACCGGTGCGATAGGTGCCCGCCGAGTGCCAGGCCATGCGGATGAAGAAGGGGCCATAGTGGCCATAGTCCGCCGGCCACCAGGGCTGGCTGTCGGTCATCAGGGCGGTCAGGTCGCGCTTGACCGCCGCCAGATCCAGCGACTTGAACGCCTCGGCGTAGTCGAAGTCGTCGCCCATCGGGTCGCCCGACTTGCCCTGCTGATGCAGGATGTCCATGGCCATCTGATTGGGCCACCAGTCGCGGTTGGTGCGCCCCAGAAGCGAACGCAGCGCGCCCGGCTCCTTCTTGGGATCATTGAGAGGGGTGGGGCCGCCTGCTTGTCCGTCCATGACTTTCCTCCTGCCTGGCTTGTTTAGGCCTCGAGCCTACGCCCGGTTCCGCGCCGAAGGAAAATCGATAAACTTTAGCCTGATAAGCAATAAAATTTATGGTCAGGCTTGTAGGGGCGGACAAACCCCCGCGCCCAATCCATAATAAAAATCTATTCGCAGTTGCGAAATGATCGATTTGACTTCCAGGCCGCCAAAGCCCATCTGACCCCCATCGGCGATGCACCTCCCTGCGTCGCCGCCTGTCTTACATTGTCAGAATGGAGCTCCACTATGCTGGGCGTCGGTCAAAAACTGCCTGAATTCAAGATCACTGGCGTGAAGCCGGGCTTCAACGACCACGAAGAAAACGGCGTCTCGGCCTTTGAGACGCTGACGCAGGACAGCTTTGACGGCAAGTGGAAGGTCATCTTCTTCTATCCGAAGGACTTCACCTTCGTCTGCCCGACCGAAATCGCCGCCTTCGCCAAGCTGGGCAAGGACTTCGAGGATCGCGACACCATCGTCCTCGGCGGTTCGACCGATAACGAATTCGTCAAGCTGGCCTGGCGCCGCGACCACGCCGACCTGAACAAGCTGCCGATCTGGCAGTTCGCTGACGCCGGCGGCAAGCTGGCCCGCGACCTGGGCATCCTGGACGAAGAAAACGGCGTCGCCCTGCGCGCCACCTTCGTCGTGGACCCGCACAACGTCGTGCAGCACGTCTATGTCACCAACCTGAACGTCGGCCGTTCGCCGGAAGACACCCTGCGCGTGGTCGATGCTCTGCAGACCGACGAACTGTGCGCCTGCAACCGCCCGGTCGGCGGCGAGACCCTGGCCGCTTAAGTACTGGCCAAGGATAGGCCCGGACCGCGTTCGTAATGGTTCGGGTCGCCCCTCTTTGAAGAGGCGGCGGCGGGCGACTGTCGCCGCCTTTTTTCTTTTTTGGGCGCTATCGTCCTTCGGACAGCTTGAGCGCGTTCTGAATACGCTGTCTCAATGCCCCCTGGCGCCACCGGCCGGCAGTCGGCCCTTATCGGAGATTTCCCCATGTCCCTCGACGCCCTGCGCGACCTCATCCCGGCCTATGGCAAGGACATCTCGCTGAACCTGTCGTCGCTCGCCAATGAGACGGTGCTGAACGACCAGCAGAAGTGGGGCTGCTTCCTGGCCTCGGCCCACGCCATCGGCGTCGCTCCGGCGGTCAGGCTGATCGAGGCCCAGGCCGCAACGGTGCTGTCGCCCGAGGCGATGAACGCCGCCAAGGCCGCCGCCGCCATCATGGGCATGAACAACATCTACTATCGCTCGCTGCACCTGATGAAGAACAACGAGTACACGACCCTGCCGGCCAAGCTTCGGATGAACGTCATCGCCAATCCGGGCGTCGACAAGCTGGACTTCGAACTGTGGTCCACCGCCGTCTCGGCCATCAACGGCTGCGGCGCCTGCATCGACGCCCACGAGGGCGAACTGCGCAAGCACGCTGTGCCGAACGTGCAGATCCAGGCCGCGCTGCGCATCGGCGCCGTGGTCCACGCCGCCAGCCGCATCCTGGCTTCGGAAGCCGCCCTGGCCGACTAGCCAGGCGACCAGACTTCCTCGGCCCCAGACAGCAAAAAGGCGCGGAGCAATCCGCGCCTTTTCAATTCCAGCTCGGACCCGTCTCAGTCCTTGTCGGCCGCGCTCTCGGCGCCCGTCATTTCGCGCATCATGTCCAGCACCAGCTTCTGCTGACGCACCGACAGCTGAGGCGCCAGACGACCGATCTCGATGCTCTGACGCGTCGCGGGAAAATCGTTCACGAAGGGCTCGGCCTCGCCTTCGGCCATGCCCGGCGCCGCCGTCGTCAATCCTTCGAAGAAGTAGGCGATGTCGACCTTGAAGAAGCGGGCGATGTCCCAGAGCTTGGACGCGGACACGCGGTTCGTGCCCTTCTCGTACTTCTGAATCTGCTGGAAGGTCAGACCCAGGGCGCGCCCCAGATCGCTTTGGTTGTAGCCCAGGGCGATCCGTTTTTCGCAGACTCGCCGACCCACGTGCCGGTCCACCGGATGGGGACCGTCCTCAGCAGAGCCTCTGACCATTGCCTTCTCGCCTAAAATTACGCCCGAAATCGATTACTCACTTGTCTCGAAATGCGACGGATAGCCTGCGCTGTCACGACAATTCGCGCGACGCGGGTTTAGCGCCGCCTCGACGGCGTCGCATCACTCCGGGTCTTCGTTCTTCAAGGCCCGAATAACCGCCAAGGCTGTGCGCTGACGCTCCGGCGATAGCGCTCGCACGGCCGCGCCGATCCTCTGCACCAGCGCCCCGCCACTTTCGTTCGGCGCAGGGTCTGCTGGCCCGCTCGCATCATCGTGCAGACTGAAAGGACGTTGCGGCTCAGGAAGGGGGACGAAGGCTGCAGAAGGCCGGACCGCCACGAACGGCTGATCCCTGAACACCGCCGCCACCTCTATATTCAACGCCTCGCAGAACTGCCACAGGCGCGCGGCCGGCAAACGGTTCGCGCCGCTTTCATGGCGTCCCCACTGGTTCGTGGAAATGTCGAGCATCCGCGCCATGTCGGCCTGGGTCAGGCCGTGGTTCTCGCGAATGGCGCGCACGCGCACGCCCAGGGGCACGTCGATATGCTGCGTGCGCTTGCGATCCTCGTCATCCTCGGCCTTGGTCATGCCCGCCCCTTGCGGCGGCTCCACGACAGGCCGCCCGCCAGCATGAGGGCCAGCAGAACACCGAACAGACCGTCGCCCCAGCGACCGTAGAGGGTCGGCGCCGCCGGTTCCGGCAGGCGCACGTCGATGACGCCGGCATGACCCGGATCCAGCCGCTTGCCGTCCACCACCCGGCCCCAGGGATCGATCATGGCCGAGACCCCGGTCGGGGTGGCCCGCGCGATCGGCAGGCCGGTCTCGATGGCGCGATAGCTGGCCAGGTTCAGGTGTTGGCGTGGGCCGGACGTGGCGCCGAACCAGGCGTCGTTGGAGACGTTGACGATCCAGGCCGGACGCGCATCGCCGCTGGCCGGGGTGAAGCCCGGATAGAGGCTTTCGTAGCAGATCAGCGGCTGGACGTTCGGCGCATTGACCAGGCTGATCGGCGCGGGGGCAGGCCCGGCGCTGAAGTCGGCGGGGACGTGCACCAGGCTGCGCACCCCGATCTGGCTCATCAGCCGCCCCAGCGGCAGGTATTCGCCGAAGGGCACCAGACGATGCTTGTCGTAGATGGCGCCGATCCGCAGCCCCGCCGCGCCCTCGTCGTTGAGGGCGAACAGGCTGTTGTAATAGCGGGCGCCGCCCTCGGCGCTCGGGTCCGCCTCGCCGCGGCTGATGCCCATCAGCAGGGTCTGGCCGGTCTGCAGGGCGCCGGCGATGGCCTGGGCGTCGGGCGAGTTGAAGACGTCGTTGGCGGTGGCGGGCAGGGCGCCCTCGGGCCAGACCACGACGTCGGGCACGGCGGCGCCCTTCTGAGCCGTCAGCGCCACATAGCGATCGACGATGGCCTGATAGGCCTCAGGCGACCATTTGGATTCTTGCGGAATGTCGGCCTGGACCAGACGCACCAGGGTCGGGCCGTCGACTCGCTCGGCCGACGACAGGCGCAGGGCTCCAAAGGCGAACAGGCCGGCCAGAACCGCGACGCCCAGACACGCGGCGAACAGGCGCGGACGGCGTGGCCCGCCTGCGACCAAGGGGCCGAGCGCGGAGACCGCCGCCAGCGTCACCAGCCCCAGACCATAGACCCCGGCCACCGAGGCGAACTGCGACATGGCTGATCCCGCCTGCCAGGCGGCCCCGGTCGGATTCCAGGGAAAGCCCGTCAGGACATGGCCACGCAGCCATTCCAGCAGGGCGAACAGGGCGGCGAACAGCAGGACGCGGCGCACGCCCTGCGGGGCGAACCGGCGATAAAGCGCCGTCGCCGTCCCGAAGAACAAGCCCAGCCCCATGGGCAGCAGACTGGCGGCGAAGGGCGCCATCCAGGCCTGGTCCTTGTTGACCAGGAAGGCCTCGGCCACCCACCAGCAGCCGATGAAGAAGTAGGCGAAGCCGGCCAGCCAGCCGACCCAGAAGCCGCCCTTCACGTTACGCGACCGCTCGGCCAGCAGCATCAGCAGGGGATAGCCCAACAGCCCCGGCAGGACCCCGAACGGCGGATGGGCCAAAGCGGCGCCGACGCCGGCCAGCAGGGCCAGGGCGATGCGACCCCAGCGGTTCGTCAGCACGCCCCCCCAAAGGGCTGACAAGCGGTCGTTCATGCATTGGCCTCGTGTTCGACGGCATAGGGGTCGGCGACGCCGAGCGCGGCCAGGATCTCTCGCTCCTCGGCCTCCATCTCCTCGGCCTCGGCCTCGTCCTCATGGTCGCGGCCCAGCAGATGCAGCACCCCATGGACGACCAGATGGCTCAGATGATCGGACAGGGTCTTGCCCTGCGCCTGCGCCTCGGCCGCGCAATAGGCGTAGCCCAGAACCACGTCGCCCAGATGGGGGAAGGCGCTCTCGGCCGCAGGGAAGGACAGGACATTGGTCGGCCGGTCCTTGTCGCGGAACCGCTTGTTCAGGTCCTGAACCTCCGCATCGTCGGTCAGCAGGACGACCAGGTCGCCCTCGACCGTCCCCAGCGCCGCCGTCGCCGCGCGCAGGACCACGGCTTCGGCGTCAGGCATGGCGACCGTCCAGGCCGCGTCCTCGACTTCGATCTCGATCATTCAGTCTTCGTCCTCGAGGTCCGCTGTCGGGCGGTTGCGCGCAGAATCGGCGTCATAGGCGCGCACGATGCGCTCGACCATGGCGTGGCGCACCACGTCCTCAGCCTTGAAAGCCTGGACCCCGACCCCTTTCACGTCCTTCAGAATGCGCAGGGCGTGGCTGAGGCCGGAATCGCGCGGGTTCAACAGGTCGATCTGCGATGGGTCGCCGGTGACGACCATACGCGCGCCCTCGCCCAGACGGGTCAGGACCATCTTCATCTGCAGGCGCGAGGTGTTCTGCGCCTCATCGACGATGATGAAGGCGTGGCTCAGGGTGCGGCCGCGCATGAAGGCGATGGGGGCCGCTTCGATCTCGCCCTTTTCGCGACGACGGCGCACGTCCTCGACGCCGAGAATGTCGTTCAGCGCCTCCCAGATCGGGGCCAGATAGGGGTCGACCTTCTCGTTCAGATCGCCTGGCAGGAAGCCCAGCTTCTCGCCCGCCTCCACCGCCGGACGGGTGATGACCAGACGGTCCACCTGGCCGCGCCGCAGCAGGCTGGCGCCATAGGCCGCCGCCAGGAAGGTCTTGCCCGTGCCCGCCGGGCCGACGCCGAAGGTCAGCTCGCAGCGGCTCAGCAGGTCCAGATACTGGGCCTGAGCCGCCGTCTTGGGCGCGATGGCCCCGCGCCGTCCGACCGGCAGGCTGATGGCGTCGGGCACGACCCGGCCCTGATCCGGTCGCGGCTGCGATACGGCGGCGCCCAGGGCCATGCGCACGTCGGCTTCGGTGATCTCGGCCCCGGCGTCGGCGCGCTTGGCCAGGGTCTCGACCACGCGCTTGGCCTGAGCCCGGTCCCGCGCCGAGCCGTTGATCGACACGCCGCCGCCGGGCGCCTCGACCAGCACCTTGAAGGCGTCCTCGATCAGGGCGACGTGGCGGCTGTTGGGACCGATCACGGCTCGCAGGGCCTGATCGCTCAGGGACAGGAACTCGGACTCTCGCGCCATTAAGGCTCCATCTTTGTTGCTCTAGCGCCCCGCTCGCGGAGCGGGGCTGCCTGAGAGCGTTTTAGGGTCCCTATCGCCTCGCTCGCGGAGCGAGGCTGCTTGAGGGACACCGTATTATAGTTCGCGGTCTCGTCGTGGGACCAGCGGACCTAGATAGTGACGGCGCCCGCCAACCGCCCGTTCAAACTGTTCTGCGCGCCGCTGATGATCTCGACCGGAACGATCTGACCCAGCAGATGATCCGCGCCCTCGACGTGGACGGCCTGCAGATAGGGCGTCCGACCGATGGCTTGGCGGTCATACCGACCCTTCTTCTCGAACAGGACGTTCAATGTCTTGCCCGCCTGGGCGGCGTTGAAGGCGGTCTGTTGCTCGAACAAAAGGGCCTGCAGCCGCTGCAGCCGCTCCAGCCCGACCTTCTCCTCGATCTGGCCCGGCATGGTGGCGGCGGGCGTGCCGGGGCGCGGCGAATAGACGAAGCTGAAGGCGCCCGCATAGGTGACCTGGCGCACCAGATCGAGGGTGTCCTCGAAATCGCGATCCGTCTCGCCGGGGAAGCCGACGATGAAGTCCCCGGCGATGGCCATGTCGGGCCGCGCCTCGCGAATACGCGCGATCAGGTCGATGTATTTCTGGCGGCCATGCTTGCGGTTCATCAGCCGCAATACCCGGTCCGACCCGGCCTGCACCGGCAGGTGCAGATAGGGCATCAGCGCGTCCAGATCGGCGTGGGCGGCGATCAGGTCGTCGCTCATGTCGTTGGCGTGGCTGGTCGTATAACGGATGCGGTCCAGCCCGGAGATTTCTGCCAAGGCATAGGCCAGCTTGGCCAGGGTCCAGGGCTTTCCGTCCGGGCCTTCGCCGTCATAGGCGTTGACGTTCTGGCCCAGCAGGGTGACTTCGCGCACGCCCCGGTCGGCCAGGGCGCGGGCCTCAGCCAGGACCGCCGCGACGGGACGCGACCACTCGGCCCCGCGCGTATAGGGCACGACGCAGAAGGTGCAGAACTTGTCGCAGCCCTCCTGCACCGTCAGGAAGGCGGTCGGGCCTTCGCCGCCGCGCGTCGCGATCATCTCGGGCGTCAAGGCGTCGAACTTCTCATGCGGGGCGAAGTCCGCGCCGATGCGTTCGCCGCGGGCCCGCGCCGTGCGGGTCAGCAGTTCCGGCAGTTGGTGATAGGCCTGGGGTCCGACCACCAGGTCCACCGCCGGCTGACGCTTCATGATCTCCTCGCCCTCGGCCTGAGCGACGCAGCCGGCGACTGCGATGGTCATGCCGCCGTCGCCGCGCGCCAGCTTGCGCTCGCGCATCTGCTTCAGCTTGCCGAGTTCCGAATAGACCTTCTCGGCGGCCCGTTCGCGGATATGGCAGGTGTTGAGGATGACAAAGTCCGCCCCCTCGGGCGCATCCGTCGGCGCATAGCCCAGCGGGCGCAGGACATCGGCCATGCGCTCACTGTCATAGACGTTCATCTGACAGCCGTAGGTCTTGATGAACAGGCGTTTGGGCGCGTCGGCCAGCGGCGCGCCTTCAGCCTTTTCAACGGGCTTTTCGAGGGTATCGGTCATGCCCGGCTTATGATCGCCCAAGCGGGCGACGGCAAGGCGAGCGCTCGACCGCGATCAGTCTCAGCTGTCGGCCGTTTCCGGTTCGACCCGCGCGGCGTGGCGCTTGTAGATCAGACCCTCGCGCTCGACCGGCTCGGCGCCGGGGATGGCGTGGCCATAAAGCTCGAGCTTGTGGCCGACCAGTTCGAAGCCCAGACGCTTGGCGATCTCGGTCTTCAGGCGCTCGATCTCGGCGTCGAAGAACTCGATGACTTCGCCCGTCTTGGTGTCGATCAGGTGGTCGTGGTGATCGTCGCCAGCCTCTTCATAGCGGCTGCGGCCGTCGCCGAAGTCGTGCTTCTCGACCACGCCCGCTTCTTCGAACAGACGCACGGTGCGATAGACGGTGGCGATCGAGATGTGCGGGTCGATAGCCGAGGCGCGACGATACAGCTCCTCGACGTCAGGGTGATCCTCGGCCTGCGACAGGACGCGGGCGATCACGCGCCGCTGTTCGGTCATACGCATGCCGCGGTCGGCGCAGAGTTTTTCGATCCGTTCCATGGGCCGGAAGATAGGCTGAGCCGTCAGCTTATGGAAGCTATCGAGTGAAGTTCAGCGACAGGACCAGAGCATCCTCGCGGCTTCCGTCCGCACGCGCATAATATCCGCGTCGTCGGCCGGCCTCGACAAAGCCCGTGCGGGCATAGAGGGCGCGGGCGGCGACATTGTCCTCGGCCACCTCCAGGAACAGGCGTTCGGCCCCCAGGGCGGCGGCGCGCACCACGGCCGCCTGGACCAGACGGCCCCCCAGGCCGCTGCGCCGGGCGGCGGCTCGTACGGCCAGAGTCAGGATCTCGGCCTCGTCGGCTACGACCCGGATCAGGATGAAGCCGTCGCCTTCCTTGATGGCGAAGACGCCGGGCGAGGCCAGCAAGGCCGCCAGACTGGCCGCGTCCCAGGGGGCGTCGAAGGCCTCGGCGTGGATCACCGCAAGGGCGCGGGGGTCGGTCATGATGTCGCGGGCGGACGCGCCTGACCCGGCAGACGGCTGGGCGGCGTGGCGTCGGGCGCACGCAGATAGAGGGGCGCGGGCAGGGCGACCGCCGGGTCCGCTGCGGCCGCCAGACGCGCCAGGGCCTCCGGCGAGGGCGCGACCAGGGGCGCGGCCTCAGCGCGCTCCAATCGCTCGGAGAAGGTTTCGACCAGGACGGCCGCGCCCGAGCCGACCAGCCCAGGCCTGGTCCCAGCGGCGACGTCCAGGATAAGGTCCGTCGCAGCCTCCAGCGACAGGGCCTCGGCTGGCCCCTGGGCGACGCCGTCGCGGAACAGACGCGTATAGACCTGCCCCCGTCGGGCGTCGATCACAGCGGCGACCAGACCGGCTGCGTCAACCGAAGCCGCCAGGGCGTCCAGCGTCGAGACGCCGACCACGGGCCGATCCAATGCCGCGCCCAGCCCCTGCGCAAAGGCCAGACCGACGCGCAGGCCAGTGAAGGAGCCGGGCCCGACGGTGACTCCGATCCTGTCGATGACCCCGAAGCCGCCGCCCGCATCGGCCACGGCGTCACGAACCATGCCCGCCAGCCGTTCCTGATGGCCCTTGGTCATCAACTCGGAACGAAGGCCCAGCACGCGTCCATTCTCGACCACGCCGGCCGTACAGGCGCCCAGCGCCGTATCCACGATCAGAATTCTCATCGCGGCCTTCCTATCGGGGCGCTCAGGCCGACGCCAGCGCCTCGACCACCCGGCTGACCGCCTGACGCAGGACCGGATCGCTGATCCGGGGGAAGGCCTCGGCCAGGGCGCGCCCGTCCGCCGTCGCCGTCAGGTCGCGCAGACCCGCCAACGGGTCGAGCGCGTCGGCCCGCGCAGGGAAAAAGTCGGCCACCGAACAACCCAGGACCGTCGCCACCTGATGCAGGCGCGAGGCTGAAACGCGGTTGGCGCCCTTTTCGTATTTCTGCACCTGCTGGAAGCTGACGCCCAATTGTAGGGCCAGGGCGGTCTGCGACAGGCCCAGCGCCGATCGTCGCGCGGCCATGCGCAGGCCCACGGCGGCGTCGATATCTTGAGTGCGGCGGTTCATGGGCGGCGTCTCCCTGATAATGAAGGGAGAGTTTCATGAAGCAGAATGAAACACAACTGTTTCGTTTCATCATTCATCCAGGCGGGCGACGACCGCCGCGACCGTTCGGGCGCGCTCGCGCGGAATCCGCTCGATGGTCAGCAGGGCGCCGGCGCCGCGCACAACCAGTTCAGCCTCGTCGGACCGGACATAGAGCCGCGCCCGCAGACTGCCGTCGTCCATCTCGATGACGCAGCCCTGATCCCGGCGCGGCCAGCGGCCGGGGGCGTATTCCAGCACCGTCCCGGCGGCGGCCCAGGGGGCCAGATCGTCGCTCGACAGCTGCATCCGCCGCCGCTCGGCGACCGGCGCGGCCTCGAAGGCGCGGCCCCGCGCCTGCAGGCCCTCAACAACGGGCTTGGGTGAGGGGGCAGGGGCGGCGCCGACCAGAAGGGCCAGATCCTCGGGCGTGGCGTCCAGGGCGCCGGTCAGGCGGCGCTGAACGTCGGGGCGGAACAGGCCGGGGCGCTTGCCGGCCTCGTAGAGGCCCCAGCCCTGGCTGGTCATGCCGATCCTCGCGCCGGCCTCGGCCTGGCTCAGCCCACGCTCGCGGCGCAGGGCGGACAGGGCCTCGCCGAGGGCGCGCCCCTCGGCCCCGGCGTCATCATCGGATGTGAAACGGGCCATACAGCGATCATGCCCCACGGCCCGTTCAGACGATAGTGTTTCATGTGAAACATGTTCGTGGGCCGCAGTCGTCGGCCCTGCGGGACCTCCCGACCCGACGCGGCTTTCTTGTGGGCCGCGGTCAAAAGGCTCCGCCTTCTCGACCCGACGCGGCCCGGCGCTTCGCGCGCTCAAGCAGCGAGCCGCCGCGTGGCGAGCGGCAGCGCCCCAAGAATGTCGCCCTTCGCTTAAATGACCTGCTCGACGCTGGTCACTTCGGGAACGTAGTGGCGCATCATCTGCTCGACGCCGGCCTTCAGGGTGGCCGAGGAGGAGGGGCAGCCCGAGCAGGCGCCGCGCATGCGCAGGCGCAGGACGCCGGTTTCCACATCGAAGTGGTCGAACAGGATGTCGCCACCGTCCTGGGCCACGGCCGGGCGGATGCGGCTGTCCAGCAGACCCTTGATCTCGGCCACGATCTCGCTGTCCTCGCCGGCGTCTTCGGCCGCGGCCTCGATGCCGCGCGTCAGCGGCGCGCCCGAAACGAAGTGATCCATGATGACCGACAGGATCGGGGCCTTCATCGCGCTCCAGTCCGGGGCCTGGGCGCCGCGCGTCACCGAAACATAGTCGGCGCCGAAGAAGACGCCCTCGACGCCCTCCAGTTCGAACAGGGCCTCGGCCAGGGACGAGGCGGCCGCCTCGTCGATGGTGCGATACTCCAGCACGCCTTCCGGCGCCACGTCGCGGCCCGGCAGGAATTTCAGGACATTGGGGTTCGGCGTGGGTTCGGTCTGGATGAACATGGCCGGGAGATGCGCCTTGGGCGAACCCTCCGCAACCCTTCTCCCTCCCCTTTATGGGGAGGGAGAGGCGTCGCGTTGCTCAAGCAGCTCGGTTCCGCGAGCCGCGCGATAGCGACCCTAAGAATTACGCCAAATCCTCAATATCCGCCTCGGTCAGTTCGCCGGGCACGATGGTCACGGGCAGCTTGCGGCCGGTGAAGGCCCCGCCCTGTTTCAGCACGGCCGAAACCAGGGGGCCGGGTCCACGCGAACCGGCCCCCGCCGCCAGGACCAGGATCTTGATGTCGGGGTCGGCGCCCACGGCCTTGCGGATGGCGCCCTGGGGGTCGCCTTCCTCGATCAGGAAGATGGGCGGGGCGCCGGATTTCTCAGCGGCTTCTTCGCCGAGACGGTTCAGCAGAAGCTCGGCTTCCTCGCGCTGCTGACGGCGGATTTCGTCGCGGACGCCGGACCAGTGCTCGTCCGAGCCGCCGGGCAGGGCGCGCAGCAGGACGACGCGGCCGCCGGTCGACTTGGCCCGCCGGGCGGCATAGCCGAGGGCGGCGCCGAACTCGGGACTGTCGTCGACGACGACGAGAAACTTCCTGGGCATGAGGTCTTTGCGCCTTGCGGATCTCTGAACAGCGGGAACCACCTAACGCCAAGCTGCCCCAAACGCCAAGGCCCGCCCGCCTCGCCGTGAACGACGAAACGAGCGGGCCCTGAACTGACACCAAAGCGCGTGGTCATGCGCTCTAGTCGCGAGGCTCCGCGAGCCGAGCATAGCGCCCAAAGACTCGCCCAAGCAGCGAGCGACCGCGTCGCGAGCGTAGCGCTCTGGGAAGCCCTAGCTTCCCAGAACTTCTCTGATAGCCCCGTTGGCGATGGTCAGCTTGGCGAAGGTCCAGCCCGTGCCCGAGGTCTCGATCTCGTCGACCGAGGCGCGCAGGGATTCGACCTGGCCGATGCGGGCGCCGATCCAGGCGTCGACGGCCCGTTCAGCGGTTTCCTCGCTGGCGCCCGCCGCCTCGGCCGAGGCCTTGGCCACGGCGCGGGTCAGCTGCTGCTGCTCGGCCATCAGGTCCTGGATCAGGCGACGCACGGCCAGACGGTCGAAGTGATCGCCCGACGGCACCGAACCGGCTGCGACGCGCAGACGGTCGAAGTCGAAGGCGGCGCCGACCTGGTGATAGAGACGCGCCATGGCCGGGGCGCTCCAGCCCAGTTCATTGGCCAGGTCGCCGATGTCCGCCGTGGCCACCATGGGCCGCAGCAGGGCGATGTCACGCGCCAGGTCTTCCGGCGCGCCCAGACCGACGAAGGTGGCGACGCGGGCCTCATACTGCCCTTGCTCGAAGCGCGACAGCACCTCAGGACCGGCGGCGCGCAGGGCGTCGGCGGCGGGCTGATAGGCGGCGATCATGCCGCCGACCGTGGTTTCGGTGCGGGCGGCGCGACGGGCCAGCCAGTAGGTCTGGCGACGCAGGACCTTGGCTATCTCACGATAGAGGGCCGTCTGGGCCTCGGCCGGGATCTTCAGGTCCAGGGCCGAAACCGCCTTCCAGGCCTGATCCAGGCGGAAGACCTGACGCGCCGTTTCAAAGGCCGTGACCATGGCGGCGGTGTCGCATTCCGCCGCCGCGCGCAGGCGGTCGGGGAAGGTCGGCCCGGCCATGTTGACGATCTCGTTCGACAGCACGGTGGCGATGATGTCGCGACGCAGGCGGTGACGCTTCATGTCGTCCTCGAACTTCGCCAGCGGCGCCGGGAAGTAGTGGACCAGAAGGCGCTCGAAGAAGGCGTCGTCGGGGGCCGAGGAGCCGACGATCTCGTCGAACAGCTCCAGCTTGGAATAGGCCGTCAGCACCGCCAGTTCGGGACGGGTCAGGGCCGTGCCCTGCAGCTTCATCTCGGCGACGCGGACGTCGTCGGGCAGGTATTCCACCGCCCGGTTCAGCTTACCGATCGAGGACAGGTGCTGCATGAAGGCCTGCTGGGCGTCCAGCGCCTCGGCGCCCTCGGCCTGCTGCAGGCTGACCGCCAGGGTCTGGTCGTAGTTGTGGACCAGGACCTTGAGGCCGACCTCGTCAGTCATCGACTTCAGCAGGGCGTTGCGGTCCTCGGCCTTGAGGTTGCCCGAGGCGATGGCGCCGCCGGTGAGGATCTTGATGTTCACCTCATGGTCGGACGAGTCCACACCGGCCGAGTTGTCGATGGCGTCGGTGTTCAGACGCATGCCCGCACGCGCCGCCTCGATGCGGCCCAGCTGGGTGGCGCCCAGGTTGGCGCCCTCGCCCAGGACCAGGGCGCGCACGTCGCCGCCGTTGATGCGGATGGCGTCATTGGCCTTGTCGCCGGCCTGGGCGTTGGTCTCGCCGCCGCCCTTGATGTAGGTGCCGATGCCGCCGAAGTAGAGCAGCTCGGCGCGGGCCTTGAGGATGGCCTGCATCAGGGTGGTCGGGTCGACGCTGTCGGCCTCGATGTCCAGCAGCGCCTTGATTTCCGGCGTCAGCTCAATGGTCTTGGCCGAGCGCGAGAAGACGCCGCCGCCTTGCGAGATCAGGCCCTTGTCATAGTCCTGCCAGCTGGTGCGCGGGGTCTCGAACAGACGCTTGCGCTCTTCCCACGACCTGGCCGTGTCCGGGTTGGGGTCGATGAAGATGTCGCGGTGATCGAAGGCGGCGACCAGCTTGATCGCCTTGGACAGCAGCATGCCGTTGCCGAAGACGTCGCCGGACATGTCGCCCACGCCGACCACGGTGAAGGGCTCGGACTGGATGTCCTTGCCCATCTCGCGGAAGTGGCGCTTGACCGCCTCCCAGGCGCCGCGCGCCGTGATGCCCATCTCCTTGTGGTCATAGCCGACCGAGCCGCCGCTCGCGAAAGCGTCGTCCAGCCAGAAGCCGTAGGACTGGCTCACGCCGTTGGCGATGTCCGAGAAGGTCGCCGTGCCCTTGTCGGCGGCCACGACCAGATAGGGGTCGTCGCCTTCCCAGGCCACGACATCCGCCGGACGCACCGGGGCGCCCTCGCCGACGATGTTGTCGGTGATGTCCAGCAGGCCCGACAGGAAGGTCTTGTAGGCGCGGATGGCCTCGGCCTGGACCGCGTCGCGGTCGCCGCCGACCGGCAGTTGCTTGGGATAGAAGCCGCCCTTGGAGCCAACCGGGACGATGACCGAGTTCTTGACCTGCTGGGCCTTCACCAGACCCAGGACCTCGGTGCGGAAGTCGTCACGACGGTCCGACCAGCGCAGACCGCCGCGCGCGACGGGGCCGAAGCGCAGGTGGACGCCCTCGATGTGCGGGGCCCAGACGAAGATCTCGCGGAAGGGCTTGGGCAGGGGCAGGTCTTCAAGCTCGCGCGAGGCGATCTTGATCGAGATGTGCGGCTTGGCCACGCCCTCGGCGTCGACCTGATAGAAGTTGGTGCGCTTGATAGCGCCGATCAGCAGGGCGATGCGGCGCAGCACCCGGTCGTGATCCAGGCTCTTCACGTCCTGCAGCAGGGCGACGATCTTGTCGTTCAGCTCGGCGACCAGGGCCTCACGCTCTTCGACGCTGCCGCCGTGGGCCGGATCGAACCTGGCCTTGAACAGCGACAGGATGGCGCGGGCCACGGTCGGGTATTCGCGCAGGGCCGTTTCCTGAACCGCCTGCGACGGGTCCAGACCGGTCTGCTGGCGATAGCGGGCCAGGGTGCGGATCAGGGCCGCCTCGCGCCAGTCGACGCCCAGCTCCAGCACCAGACGGTTGAAGCCGTCGCTCTCGGTGCGGCCGGTCCAGACCGCCGAGAAGGCGGCCTCGAACGGGGCCTTGATGTCGGCAAACGTCAGGGCCTCGCCGCGCGGGTCTTCCAGCAGGAAGTCATGGATATAGATGGGGGCGTCGCCGGTCGTGCGGACGACGTGGTCGGATTCTTCCAGCGTCTTCAGGCCCATGTCGGCCAGGATCGGCAGGACGTCGGACAGCGGCACGGCCGAGCCGCGACGATAGAGCTTGAAGCGGAACTGCAGCGGGCTTTCGTCGGCGGTGCGGAAGGCGCGGACGGCCACCGGCTCGGCGTGGACGCCGTCGCCCATCGAGCCGTCGTTCAGGCGGTCGAACTGCTCCAGGTCGGCCACGGCCTCGGCCGCGTCGTAGCGGTCGCGGTAGGAGACGCCGAAGCCCTCGGCCCATTTTGCGCTGGTCGGACCGACGGCGACTTCATCGACGTCGGCGGCGCGCAGGGCGGTCTCGAAGCGGTCGATCCAGCTGCGGCCGGCCTCGGCCACCTCGGCCTCCAGGGCCTTGGGATCGGGGTTGAGGTGGGCGCCCGGCTCGACGCCGATGATGTAGTGGACGCGCGTCAGCGGCTGGTCCGTCAGCTGCGGATACCAAGCCGAAACCCGGCCGCCCCAGGCCTTGGCCAGGATGCCGCCGATGCGTTGGCGCAGGCCGGCGTCGAAGCGTTCGCGCGGGATGAAGCAGAGGACCGAGACGAAACGGTCGAACGGGTCGCGGCGCGTGAACAGGCGGATGCGCGGACGGTCATAGAGGTGCAGGACGCCGAGCGCCGTATCCAGCAGCTCGTCCTCGCTGATCTGGAACAGCTCGTCGCGCGGATAGTTCTCGAGAATGTTCTTGAGGCGCTTGTAGTTGTGGCTGCCGGGGGTCTTGCCGGCGCGTTCCAGGGCGTTGGCCACCTTGCGCCGGATCAGCGGCACCTCCTTGGCCATCTTGTCATAGGCCTCGGCGGTGAACAGGCCGACGAAACGGGTCTCGCCCGAGGCCTTGCCGTCCGCGCCGTAACGCTTGACGCCGACGTAGTCCATGTAGGCGCGGCGATGCACGCGCGAGCGCATATTGGCCTTGGCCACGGTGACCGGCTCGCTCTCGTCCAGCTGACGCTGCATGGCCGGGGTCAGGACGGCGGGTTCTGAAGCGCGACGCAGGACGCGGCGCTCGGGATCGTTCAGGATGCCCAGGCCCTGGTCCGAGACCTCCAGCGGAGCCTCGGCCGCGTAACCGCCGTCGGCGCTGCGCGGATAGGCGTAGTCGCGAGCGCCCAGGAAGACGAAGTGGTCGCTCTTGGCCCAGCGCAGGAAGGCGATGTTCTCTTCCAGCACCGCGGGATCGACGGCGGCGGGCGGCGAGGCCTCCAGCTGCTCGACGGCTTCGCGCATCAACTGGACCATGGCGGCGTGATCGGCCACGGCGGCGCGCACGTCGGCCATGGCCTGGGCCAGGCCTTCGCCCAGGGCGTCGCGGCGTTCCTGGGGCAGGGGGTCGATAACGACGATGATCAGCGAGTCGCGACGGCCGGCCTCGACCTCGACGATCGGGTGGAAGAGGGCGCGGACGGTGACGCCGGCCTCAGCCAGTTCGCCCAGGACGCTGTCGACCAGGAAGGGGGCGTCGTCTTGCAGGATCAGAAGGCTGTCATAGCCCGTCGGGGCGCCATCGGCGCCGGCCAGGGGACTGACGGTGACGCGCGCCGGCTCGCCGGCCTTGCGGCTCTGGGCCGAACGCCAGGCCTGGCCCAACAGGGCGGCCAGGTCGTCGCCGCCCAGCTCGGGCGTCTCATCGGCGGCGTAGTCGTCGAAGGCCTGGGCCAGGAAAGACTTTTCAGCGGCGCCCGGCGGGCCGTCGACAATCCGCGCATAGGCCGCCTCCAGCGCCTCCAGAGTTGCTGGCGTGGCGGAAACTGTGCGCGGAGCGGCGGACATGGTGTGGTCTCGAACAGCACGGCTCTAGGCCGCAGGGATTTGACCCCGCCACCTTAGCGCCGCTGGCGGAACTGGCTAGGCCGCCTGAGGCGGCTAAGACCCTGAATTTCAGTGTGCAGCGCACCATGTTGCGCCAGAGGCCCACAGTTGGGCGAATTTTGGTCTCTCAAGCCGGAAACCAGACAACAACCGCCCCAATTCAGCCCCGATCCGGCGCGCCGTCTTCAACACATCACAGAGCTGAAAAGAACAAGGCCGCCGAGCGTGAAACGCTCGACGGCCTGCTTGGGGTCCGGCGCAGGAGGGGGAGGGAGCGCCGGTCCTCTGGACTTCGCGGCCGGGAGGGGGAGGGGGGCCGCGTCGTCTGATTGGGTAGATAGTCGCCAGATATGGCGGATCAAGGGCAGGATCAGCCTTCTTTCAGGTCTTTTTCATGCGGCGCCTTGCCGCGCCCCCACAGGCCCCTGAACCAGCCTCCTCCCTTCGGCTTTTCCGGCGGCGTCTTGCGCGGCGCATAGGGCTCTCCATCCCCGGACAGCAGGACCGCGATCCAGCGCGAGCCCTTGAATTCAGCCAGGATGGCCATGGCCATGACCGCCAGGGGGGTCGACAGGAACATGCCCGGCACGCCCCACATCTTGCCCCACAGAGCCAGGGCCAGCAGGACCACCACCGGGTCGATGTTCTGATTATCGCCCTGCATGCGCGGCTGGATCATGTTGCCGACGATGAAGAGCAGGGCCTGCAAACCGACCAGAAGAATCAGGGCGGGCCAGTAGCTCTCGAACTGGACCAGGGCGAACAGGGGCGGGGCGCAGCCGGCGATGGCGCCCCCCAGCACCGGAATGAAGCCGACGATGAAGATGACGAAGGTCCAGAACTCGGCGTTCTGAAGCCCCACCGCCCGCATCAGCACCCAGGCCACGGCGCAGATCATGACTCCCGTCACGGCCTGGACCCACAGATAGCCCTCGACGCCGCCGCGCACGCGGTTGAACACCTCCAGCGCCTCGTTGCGGGCGCCGCGGTCTGGGAACATGGCGACGATCTTCTTTCTGAAGCCTGCCTGGGAGGCCAGAAGGAAGCCCAGATAGACCATGACGAAGAAGGCGCCCGAAGCCACGCCCTGGGCCTGCATCGCCGTCTGGGTCAGCCAGCCGCGCAGGTCGATGCCGGCGATCAGGTCCTGCAGGGTCGGCGGGTCCTTGACCCCGACCAGGCCGCTGACATCGGCGATGATGTGGTCCAGACGCGGACCAATGCTGGCCGAGACGCCCGAGGCGTCGGTAAAGAAGCCCGCCGCGCCATCGACGATGATCCAGATCGACAGCAGAAAGCCCAGGACCACCACGATCAGGGCGGCTGTCCCGGCGAAGCGCGACGGCACGGGCGTCCGATGCTCGATGGACCGCTTCACCCCGTCGATCATGATCATCAGGAAGATGGCCATGGCCAGGGGCGTCAGGATGTCCCTTAGCCAATAGAGCGCCGCCCCGGACGCCACGACAGCGATCAGGACCAGGGCGTTGCGTGCGACCGAGGAGGTCGGAACCGAAAGGGGCAGTTTCATGAGCGGGACTGTCGGCGGCGTCGGGGACAGCGTCAATCGCTGTAAAGCCGCACGGTTCCGCCTTGCGGCCTCGCCTCGGTCGGATAACCATGCAGCCTGACGCAGGAGACCGCCCCGAATGACCGACACCCCCGCCGCCCTCTTCCTCGGCCAGTCCTTCGAGGGCGCCGCTGAAAACCTGCTGTTCAAGCGCGCCAACCGCCACGGCGTGGTCGCCGGCGCCACTGGGACGGGCAAGACCGTGACCCTGCAGATCATGGCCCAGGGCTTTTCCGACGCGGGCGTTCCGGTCTTCTGCGCCGATGTGAAGGGCGACCTGTCGGGCATCAGCCAGGCCGGTGATACGGCCAAGTTCGGCGAACGCGCCGGCAAGATGGGCCTGACCCTGACCGGCAAGGCGGCGCCCGTCGTCTTCTGGGACCTCTATGGCCAGAAGGGCCACCCCGTGCGCGCCACGGTGTCCGACATCGGCCCGACCCTGCTGGCCCGGATGCTGGAACTGAACGACGTGCAGGAGGGCGTGTTGACCGTCGCCTTCCACGTCGCCGACAAGGAGGGCCTGCTGCTGCTGGACCTGGAGGACCTGCGCGCCCTGCTGGCCTATGTCGGCGAGAACGCCCAGACCATCGGCCGCGAGGTCGGCAATGTCTCGCCCACCTCCATCGCCGCCATCCAGCGCGCCCTGCTGCAGCTGGAGCAACAGGGCGGCGACGCCTTCTTTGGCGAACCCGCCTTGCGGCTGGAAGACATGATGCGCACCTCGCTGGACGGGCGGGGTCAGGTCAATGTGCTGGACTCCACCCGGCTGATGAACAGCCCTCGCCTGTATGCGGCCTTCCTGCTGTGGCTGCTGTCGGAACTGTTCGAGCAACTGCCCGAGATCGGCGACCCCGAAAAACCCCGCCTGGTCTTCTTCTTTGACGAGGCCCACCTTTTGTTCAACGACGCGCCCAAGGGCCTGCTGGAGAAGGTCGAGCAGGTGGTGCGCCTGATCCGCTCCAAGGGGGTGGGGGTCTATTTCGTCACCCAGAACCCGGCCGATATTCCCGACACCGTCCTGGCCCAGCTGGGCAACCGGGTGCAGCACGCGCTTCGCGCCTACACCCCGGCCGAGCAGAAGGGCCTGCGCGCCGCCGCCCAGAGCTTCCGCACCAATCCCGGCTTCGATACGGCGGAGGCCATTCAGGGCCTGGGCGTGGGCGAGGCCCTGGTCTCGACCCTGGACGACAAGGGGGCGCCGACCGTCGTGGCCCAGACCAAGATCCGTCCGCCGGATTCACGCCTGGGTCCGGCGACCGAGGCCGAGCGCGCCGCCATCATGGCCGCCAGCCCGGTGCGCGGCACCTATGACACCGCCGTCAACCGCGAGTCCGCCGAAGAGGTCCTGAAGGCCCGTCGCGCCCAGGCCGACCGCATCGAGGCCCAGGCTCAAGCCGATGCCCTAGAGGCCAAGGCCGCCGAGAAGGCCGCCCGTTCCGCCCCCGCCCCGGCGCGCGAACGCGCCGCCCCGCGCGCTCGCGCCTCGTCCTCCCGCCAGACCCCGATGGAGGCCCTGACCAAGTCCGTCCTGCGCACCGCCGGCTCGACCATCACCCGCGAGCTTCTGCGCGGGGTGCTGGGCAGCTTGAAACGGCGGTAGGGCCCGGTCCACCAATCTCCGTCACCCCGGACGGCCCTTAGGGGCGATCCGGGGCCCAGGCGCCGAAACCCGTGAGGGTGGAGAAGTCCTGACCGCCTGGGTTCCGGGTTCGCTGCGCGCCCTGGAATGACGGCTAAGGGTGGTTAGCAGCCCTTAACTCATACAGCAGAGGTTCAACCAAACGCTCCGCGGAATCTCAAAAATGACCCGTCTCCAGAAGGCAGCTCTGATGGTCTCGATAGCCATTGGTTCGGCGGCTTGCATCGAACGCGGGCCAGTAGTGGTGGAGTTTAGATCACAGACCCTGCGCATTCCGCGCGACCAGGAGTTCACCGAGATATACGTGAGTCGTGATGCAGCTGGCTTTCGCCGAGAACCAGGAGCCATCAGTCTTGAGATTTGCGACCAGCATGTGACTGAAAAGCCGGAGGCCGTTTGCCGTCTTCACGGCAGCCACGGCACCCAGGTCTTCATTCGAGATGCGCGCGTAGGGTCCGAGTTCAAGCTTCTCAAGGAACGGCCGATTGGCACGACAAGGCCAGGCGAAGCTGAACTGACGCCGCTGGTGTGGGATGATAAAGCCCCACTTTTCAACACGCCTCTGGCTCTCGAAAATTATACCTTAAGCCGACTAAAGAGCTCGCTCTCGAGGGAAGACTCCCAACTATCCACGACCGACCGAGGTTGGCCGATTGCGAGGTGTGATCGGCACCATTTGGGCGGCATGTATTGCAGTTTCGGATTTCTCATTGATGGCGCCGCCGTGGAGGCCCGATGGTTCTCGCCTTCTGACCAAACAGAAATCAGCCAAGGCGAAGTTTGGGACGTCGCAAGCGATATCGAGCGTCGGCTGCGGCGGATATCCGCTTAGGGTGGAAAGCGGACGGTGCTTCTCGTACCGTCTGCCGATGCCAACTGAACCCAAGATCGTTCTGGAGTTGCCGCTCTCAGATGAGGCGCTGCTTCCAGCTTTTGTCGAGCAGTGCATCGCCGACAACGTGTCTCTGATTGCCGTCGTTGGTGAGGGCTGCGAACGGATCGAAGATGAGATCGATTGGCTGATCGTTGGCGATGGGACGGACGACAGTCGGTTCATCACTACATCCAGCCACCCCGGCGAGACGCTCGAAGAAGCGACTGAGTTCGCAAACATGTGGTGGGTCAATGCCGACGGCCCAACAAACGTCGTTCGCATCTGAACGTCCGCAACGGGTCGAATGCAGACTCTGACCGCCCATTCTCAGCCCCTCGGCGTCAGCCGCCACATCCTGAGCGGATGCCGCACCGCCCCGGCTTCCTGACCGGCTGCGTCGCCGCGCCCGATATAGAGGTCGGCGCGGACCGGGCCGCGGATGGCCGAGCCGGTGTCGAGCGCCATGACGAGGCCGCGATAGCTGGCGCGGGCGCCGACCAGGTTGCCGCCGTCGGCTTCGATCCAGACCGCCTCGCCATAGGTCCAGCGCGAGGGGTCCACGGCCACCGAACGGCGGGCGGGCAGGGGAACACCGGCGGCGCCGGTGGCCTCATTGCCATCGTCGGGGCTGACACCGAAGAAGATGTAGCGGGGGTTCAGCGCCATGACCTCGCGCGCCTCGGCCCCGCGATGGTCCGACAGCCAAGCGCGAATGGCGTCGCCCGAGGTCCCGTTGGCGGGCAGCAGGCCGCGCTCGGCCATGGGCCGGGCGATGCCGACGAACTTGGCGCCATTGTCCGCAGCATAGGCGGCCCGCAGTCGGGCGCCGTCGGGAAAGGTCAGGGTGCCCGAGCCCTGGATCTGCAGGAAGAAGAGGTCCTCGGCCTTCATCCAGGCCAGGGCGCTCGACTGAGCCGAGCCCGCCTCGATCGCCGCGCGGTCGCCGACCTCGGAGAGGTTGGCCGGGCGGCTGAGGACCGGGGCGTCGAACTCATCGTCGGGCGTGCGGCGGGCCGGATACTCGGGCGCGAAATAGGCAGTCAGCAGCCCGGCGCGGCCGTCATCGGTGCGGGCCTCGGTCGCGACGAAATTATTCTCGAGGAAGGTGCGGGCGTCGCTGGGCGACAGACGTCGCGCGGCCAGGTCGCGAGCACGAGCGCAAACGGCTTCGGCCGCGGCGCCGCGGGCGCGGACACAGCCGGCGACATAGGCGCGGAAGCCCGCCAGATGATCTTCCTCGGCCCAGCCGGGCAGGGCGGTCAGGCTCATCCCCTCGACCGGGACCGGCGGGGTGGTCGGGCCGGGGCCCGGCCCCGGACCAGGCTGGGTCGGGCCGACGACGGGCGGGGTCGAGGCGCAGGCCGCCGCGAACAGCAGCAGCGACAGGGCGGCGATTCTTTTCACGCCGAAACGGGCCGCACCCGCCCGGTCGAGCGGCAGGGCCAGCGGCACGGCGGCGATGGACATCAGGCGCTGGCCGGCTCGACGCGGGCCAGGGCCCAGTTGGGATCGGCGGCGCCCAGGGCCCGTTCGAAGGTCCACAGTTCGGCCGTGCGACGTTCCTCGGTCGAGGCCTCGCCCTCGGCCGGGGTCACGGTGCTGCGCATTTCGGCCAGGAAGCGAACCTTGGCGACGGCGCGGTCGTCCTTGACCGTGGCCAGTTCCAGGTCGGCGCGGGGCGTGTGCAGGAACTCGGCCTGTTCGCGATCGCCGCGCGCTTCGCGAGCGGCGATGCCGGCCTCGAACGAGGTCATGACCGAAGGAGTCAACAGCGGCCGCAGGGCTTCGCGGTCGCCCGAGGCGTAGCCCCGCACGATGGTCTCATAGGCCTGACGGGCGCCCTCGACGAAGCGGACCGGATCAAAGGCGGGATCGCGCGCCTTCAGCCCGGCGATGGCGGCGGCCGTGGCGGCGTCCAGGCCGGGCGCGGCGGGGGCCGGCGGCTGGCCGGCGACGGCGGCGGTCTGGGGCAGGCGGGCGTCTTCCTGGGGCTGACGTCCGACCTTCTTGCCCAGCACATTATAGAGCATGAACAGCAGCACCGCGGCGACGATGGCGAACATGACGATCTGGAATTGGATGGGCACGGGCTTCACCTGATTGGCGCGCGCCCAGCGGGGGTCAACGGGCGCGCATCTGTTGTTCCGAGGATTAGGGGGCGTTCCCGCCGGGCGCAAGGCGAGGGGAGTCCAGAACGCCGGTCTCGACGTTGCGGCCAATAGCCTCGCCGTGGTAGTCGCGGGCCCTTCACCCCGGGCCCGGAGCGGTCCGGCGTCCCTCGTTTTCAGACTGACGGCTTTCCTTCATGACCGACGCCACCGCCCCCGCCGATACCGCCAACGGCCAGACCACGACGCTGGAAGGCCAGGGCCAGCCCGCCGGTCCCGGCTTCCGCATCCTGGCCCAGTACGTCCGCGACCTGTCCTTTGAAAACCCGCGCGCGCCGGAAAGCCTGCGCATCGACGGCAAGCCCGCCATCGACATGGGCGTGGAAATGAACGCCGCCGGCCGTCCCGACGGCCTGTTCGAGCTGGACCTGAAGCTGTCGGTCAAGGCGACCGGCGACGACAAGGCTCCGGTGTTTCACGTGGAACTCGTCTATGGCGGCCTGTTCGCCCTGAGCGGCGTCGCGCCCCAGGACATCGAGCCCATGCTGCTGATAGAGTGCCCGCGCTACCTCTTCCCCTTCGCCCGCCAGGTCATCGCCCAGGCCACCTCGGACGGCGGCTTCTACCCGCCCTTCATGGTCGATCCGATCGACTTCGCCGCCATCTACGTCGCCCGCCAGCAGCAGATCGCCGGCGGTCCGGCCGAGACTGGCCAGGCCTGATTTAAGAAGACCGCTAACGCCCGTCGCGCGGCGACGGGCTGCTTGAGCGGAAGGCTGGGGGCGTCCGAAGGGGCGCCCCTTTTCTATTCTGAGAGGGGACCGTGATGTTGAAGGTCATCGCCGAGGACTTCATCAAGCCCGAGCACGTCGAGGCGGTCATGCCGCTTTATCGCGAACTGGTGCGGCTGACGCGCGCCGAGCCGTTGTGCCTCGCCTATGATCTGTTCACGGATCAGCGCGCGCCCGGCCACTTCGTCTTCATTGAGGAATGGCCCGATCAGGCCGCGCTGGACGCCCACTGCGCCAGCGAACATTTCCGCCGCCTGGTGCCGCAGATCGACGCCTATCAGGACAGGCCCGGAACCTACATCCTGATGGACGCGGCGCTCTAGGCCGCCGCCTCGTCCTTGGCTTCGACCTCGACGGTGACGCCATAGCCGGCCCACAGGCTGTAGTCCTTCAGCGTCGATTTCAGGAAGGCCAGATGCGCCGCCTGCTCCGCCTCGGTCGAGAAGAAGGGCAGGGGATTGGGCCGCGCGCCGTGACTGACCGTCGCGGCCGCCGCCATGGCCTGCGGGCTGCGGGCGCTCGTCAGATCCAGGGCCCGCTCCTTACCCCCGCGCAGCTCCAGATAGACCTCGGCCAACAGGCGGGAGTCGATCAGGGCGCCGTGCAGGGTCCGGTCGACCAGCGAGATCTTGAAGCGCTTGCACAGGGCGTCCAGCGAGTTGGGCATGCCCGGAAAGCGCTTCTGCGCCAGTTGCAGGGTGTCGATCCAGCGCGCCTGCTCGGGCGGCTTCTGGCCGATGCGGCTATATTCAAAGTCGATGAAGTTGCGGTCGAAGTTGGCGTTGTGCGCGATCAGCGGCGCATCGCCGACAAACTCCAACAGATCCGCCGCGATCTCATGGAACTTGGGGGCGTTCTTGACGTGCTCGTCGGTGATGCCGTGAACGCGAATGGCGTCCGGCGGGATCAGGCGCTCGGGATTGACCAGGCGGTGAAAGGTCCGCCCGGTCGGCAGCAGGTCGTAGATCTCGATGCAGCCGACCTCGATCAGACGGTCGCCCGTCTTGGGGTCGAAGCCGGTGGTTTCTGTGTCGAGAACGATTTCGCGGGCCATGCCCCTTAATGCCGGTCTTCGGCCATTTGCGAAAGGCTCAAGCCGGCTTCAGGGCCACCTGAACGGCGCGCGCCGCCGCCAGACTGCGCTCGGCCTCGGCGACGTTTCCGTCCTCCAGATGCCAGGCCGCCGACAGGCAGGCGTGACAGAAGCCATAGCCGAGCACCGCAGCGACGGGCCGCTGCACCGCCGGCGCCAGAACCTCGGCCAAACGTCGCGCCCGCGCCGGGTCCGTCCGCAAATCCTGACGCTCCAGCGGATTGTAGAGCAGGTTGGCCGCGTCATAGGCCGGGTCGCCAATGAGGCCGTGCGGATCAATGGCCAGCCAACCGCGCGCGCCGAACAGAATGTTGTCGTGGTGCAGGTCGCCGTGCAGCGGCTGGATCGGCCCGCCCGCCAGGGTCCTCAGACAGTCGCCCGCCTCGACGAACAGACCGCCTTCGCGCTCGGCCGCCGCCGTCAGGGCGGCGAACCGATCCCTCATGGTTTGCAGGCCCTCGGCGCGACGATCCGAGGGAGCGTGCAGACGACGCAACACCTCGGCGGCGATCAGGGTCGCGGCGGCGTCCCCGTCCTGATCCAGCACCTGGGCCAGGGTGCGCTCCCCGGCGTCCTCCAGCATCTGCCAGTCGCCGTCGCGGGCCAGCAAGTGCACGGCGCCCCGGCCGTCCCGCCAATCGAGATAGGCCGTGGCGTGGCTGGCGTCCGCCGCCGCCTGGGCGCTGACGTGCTTGATCACGACCGGTTCGCCGTTCCGGCGTCGCGCCCGCCAGACCTGACCGCCGATCCCATCGGCCAGAGGCGAGGCCTCGACGATCCCCCAGTCTGTTGGCGGATCGGGCGGCGTCAAGATGTGACGCGCACAGGCCTGGCCCAATCGGGCGACAGCACCGTCTCGACAATCTGACGCACCTGCTCGCGCGCCGCGTCCAGGCCTCGCCCTGTATCGACCAGGAAGTCGGCGCGGCGGCGTTTCTCGGCATCAGGCGTCTGGCGCGCCAGAATGGCCTCGAAACGCTCGTGCGTCATGCCGGGGCGCGCCAGGACGCGGGCGGCCTGAACCTCGGGATCGGCGGTGACCACGACCACGGCGTCCACGAATTGGTCGCCGCCGGTCTCGAACAGCAGGGGGATGTCGAGGACGGCCAGCCGCACGCCTTCGGCCCGCGCCGCCGCCAGATCCTCGGCCCGGTCCTGCGCCACCAGAGGGTGGACGATGGCCTCCAGGCGCTTGAAGGCGGTCTCGTCGCGGCCGAGAATCTCGGCCAGACGGGTGCGGTCCACCGCGCCGTCCACGACCACGCCGGGGAAGGTCTCGCTCAGCGGCCCGACCGCCGCCCCGCCGCGCGCATAGAGGCGATGCACGGCGGCGTCGGCGTCCCATAGCAAGGCGCCTTCGTCGGCGAACATCCGCCCCGTCGTCGACTTGCCCATGCCGATCGAGCCGGTCAGGCCGAGGATGATCACGCGACCTCTCCCAGATGGGCCAGCAACAGGGCGCGCAGGTCCAGAGGCGGGGGAGGACGGCGGAACAGGGCGGTGAACGAAGGCGTCGCCTGACCGATCAGCATGGCCAGACCATCCACCGTGGTCAGGCCGCGCGCCCGGGCGGCGGCGAGGAAGGGCGTGACGACAGGCTTATAGGTCATGTCCATGACCACGGCGGCTGGTTTCAGAACCGACAGGTCGATGGTCGGTTGGACGCTGAGCGCATTGATGACCAGATCAGCCTCGGCCAGAGCGGCCTCATCCGCGACGCTGACCGCGGGTCCCAGATCAGCGGCCAGGGCTTCGGCCCGGTCGCGCGAGCGGTTGAGGATGCGGATTTGCGCCCCGGCCTCGATCAGGGCCCCCGCGCCGGCACGCGCCGCCCCGCCGGCGCCCAGCATGACCACGACGGCGTCCTTCAACTCCAGATCCGGCGCCTGTTCGGCCAGGGCGTAGAGGACGCCGACGCCATCAGAACTGTCGGCGCGCACCCGACCGGCCTCGAAAACCAGGATATTGGCCGAGCCGGTGGCCTGAGCCGCCTGGCTGGCCTCATCGGCGTAGGCGAAGGCCTGTTCCTTGAAGGGGGCGGTGACGTTCAGGCCCAGGATCAGACCGGCGCGACCGGCGGCGACCAGGGCGTCGAATCCGGCGGCGTCTTTCGGCGCAAACGGCATATAGGCGCCGTCGATGTCGCCAGCCTGTAGCCAGGCGTTGTGGATCACCGGGCTGAGCGAATGGGTCACCGGCTGACCGGCGATGCCCGCCAGCATGGCGGCGCCGGTGATGCGGTTCTTGCCAAGAGCAGGGGAGGGGCTCACGAGACAATCACTCCGGCGCGGCGCAGTTCGGCCAGAACCGGCCAAAGCGGCAGGCCCAGGACGGTGAAATAGTCGCCCTCGACCGCCTCGAAAAGCTGCGAGCCCAGGCCTTCCAGCCGGTAGGAGCCGACGCAGGCCAAAAGGGCTTCGCCCTCCGCCGCCAGATAGGCGTCAAGGAAGGCGTCGGAGAAGTCGCGCATCTTCATCTCGACCGTATCCACGCCGGACCAGACCACCTGGCCGTTGCGGGCCAGGGCCGCCCCGGAATGCAATTGGTGGGTCCGTCCACGCATGGCGATCAGTCGCTCGCGCGCCGTCGCCAAGGTCGGGGCCTTGGAAATCAGGCCGCCGTCAAAGGCCAGGGTCTGATCGGCGCCCAGGACCCAGGCCTCGGTGTCGTGGCGCGACACGGCCAGGGCCTTGGCCCGCGCCAGTTCGACCGCCAGCTCGACCGGGTCGACGCCGGGCGTCTTCAGCGCGTCCTCGTCCACGTCGGCGACCTGAACCGTAAAGGGCACGCCGGCGTCAGTCAGGACGGCGCGCCTTGCTGCGCTCTTGGAGGCCAGGATCAGGCGTTCGCCGTCAGTCGCCGTCACGAGGGGGCTCCGGGGGTGTCCTGGCGACGGCTGCGCCGCTCGCTCAGCAGGTTGATGATGGCCGCCGCCGTCTCTTCGACCGAGCGGCGGGTCACGTCGATGGTCGGCCAACCACGCCGCTCGAAGGCACGACGCGCCTTGACCGTCTCGTCGCGCACCGCGTCATGATCGACATAGTCCGAGGCGCGGGCCGCGTTCAGCCCCTCCAGCCGGTTGCGTCGGATCTGCACCAGTCGATCCGGCGAGACGGTCAGACCCACGACCAGGGGATTCTTCAGCTGCGTCAGCCGCTCGCCGTCTTCCTGGCCGGGCACCAGGGGCACATTGGCGGCGCGGATGCCGCGATTGGCCAGATAGATGCAGGTCGGGGTCTTCGACGTCCGACTAACGCCGCACAGGACCACGTCGGCGTGTTCCAACTGCTCCAGCGTGCCCTGGCCGTCGTCGTGGGCGATGGCGAAGTCCAGGGCGCCGATCCGGTTGAAATAGCCGTGGTCCAGGGCGTGCTGGGCCCCGACGCGCGTCGAGATATTGGTGCCCAGATAGCCTGACAGGGCCCCGACCAGGGGGTCCAGCGCCCCGATCTGCGGTGTCTGCAGCCGGCGACAGCCTTCCTCCAGTTGTTCGCGCAATTCACGGTCGACCAGGGTGTGCAGCACCACGCCCGGCGCGCCCGCCACTTCCTCCAGCACCCGCTCCATCTGCTTGGGCGAACGGACCAGGGCATAGATGTGTTCGATCGGAATGACCCCGTCGAAACGGGCGATCACGGCCTTGGCCATGGCGTTCAGAGTCTCGCCGGTCGAATCCGAGACCAGATGGACATGAAAATAGGTGGCGAGACGCGACGAGGGGCGGGCGGGGCTCATGGCTCTGATCGTCTCCTCATCCTTCACGCCCGGAAAGGCTCTGACTCTGTCCCCGAAGACCTGTGCAAAAGCCTGGGCGCCGTTCGACATCGCCTGGGCGCCGACAGGGCGCCGATTGGGCGCCGAATCCTCTAGCAAGCTCCGACGCGGGTCGCGAGCGGGGATCGCGGGCGCCGATGGCCGAACGGCGCCTAGAGTCGTTCATACAGGCGCCGAATTTCTATCCTCACCAGGGGATAAGGCGCCTTGTCCAAATTTGGCGCCCGGCGCCTTTCCCACAACGGCGCCCAGATGGGACTCCCGTCATAGCGGACTCAAAGCGGGTTATCCCCGTAATCAACACACCATGACGAAGGTCGCCGGATTCGTTCACTCGAAATCGGGGAGAAGTCTGTCGATGAGCGGGAGGATCGGATTCTATCCCCGCGTTCCAGCCCCCTGCTTCCAACCTCCAATTTCTTTCAATTCTTAAATCTGAATAGGGATTGAGGCTTGGGGGTGTGCATCCTAAAGCCCAGAGCATGAGCACTCCTCTTCTGATCCAGGCTCTCCAGGGCCAGACTACGACCCGTCCGCCCGTGTGGTTCATGCGTCAGGCCGGGCGCTACCTGCCCGAGTATCGTGAGCTGCGGGCCAAGGCGCCGGACTTCATCGCCTTCTGCATGAACCCGGAGATGGCGGCGGAGGCGACGCTTCAGCCGATGCGCCGGTTCGGCTTTGACGCCGCCATCGTCTTCGCCGACATCCTGTTGATCCCCGGCGCCCTGGGTCAGAAGGTCTGGTTTGAAGCCGGGGAAGGTCCGCGCCTCGGCGCCCTGCCGTCGGTGGAGTCGATGCGGGAGCTGGCCTCCGGGGCGGGGGAGGCCCTGAAGTCAGTGGGTCAGACCCTGAGCCTGGTGCGCGCTGAACTCGATCCGTCGAAAGCTTTGATCGGGTTCGCCGGCGCGCCCTGGACCGTGGCCACCTATATGCTGGACGGCGAAGCCCGCACCATCATGAAGGGCGAGCGGGCTGCGGCCCGCACCTATGCCTATGCGGAGCCCGAGAAGGTCGCCGCCCTGCTGGAGGTTCTGGTCGAGTCCACCGCCCATTATCTGAAGATGCAGCAGGACGCCGGCGCCCAGGTGCTGAAGATCTTCGAGAGCTGGGCCGAGGGCCTGCCCGACGATCTGTTCGAAACCCTGGTCCTGAAGCCTCACCAGGCGCTTGTGGCCCGCGCCCGGGCCCTCGGGGTCACCGTGCCGCTCATCGGCTTCCCAAGGGGCTCTGCGGCGCTTGCAGAGCGTTACGCGACCCAGTGCGACGTTCAGGCCGTGGCGCTGGACACCGCCTGCCCCCTGGAGGTCGGCAAACGGGTCCAGGCCATCAAGCCGATCCAGGGCGCGCTTGACCCGCTGTTGCTGCGCGCCGGCGGCGAGGCTCTGGATCGCCGGGTCGATCAACTGATGGAGGCCTGGGGCCAGGGTCCGTGGATCTTCAACCTGGGTCACGGCATCCTGCCGGACGTGCCGATCGCGCATGTCGAGCAGGTCCTGCGCCGGATCGGCGCCCAATGAGCCAGACCGCCGAGACCAGTCGTCCGAACCGGCGCGTGGCCGTCGTGCTGACCAATCTCGGCGGGCCGGACGGGCCGGACGCGGTCAAGCCCTTCCTGTTCAACCTGTTCAACGACCCGGCCATCATCGGTTTGCCGGGCATCGTCCGCACGCCTTTGGCCCGGCTGATCTCGTCGCGGCGCGAGAAGTCGGCCCAGGCCAATTATGCCCGTATGGGCGGCGGCTCGCCCCTGCTGCCCGAGACCCTGAAACAGGCGGCGGCTCTGTCGGAGGCTCTGGCTGAGGCGGCGCCGGGCGACGAGACCGAGGTCTTCATCGCCATGCGCTACTGGCATCCTCTTACCGAGGACACGGCCAGGGCGGTGGCCGAGTTTCAGCCCGATCATGTGGTGCTTCTGCCCCTCTATCCGCAGTTTTCGACCACTACGACGGCCTCGTCGCTGAAGGCCTGGCGCGAGGCCTATAAGGGGTCCGGTGAGCTTCACGCCGTCTGCTGCTATCCCGACGCCGAAGGGCTGATCGAGGCCCAGGCCCGACTGATCCGCGAGACCATGGACAGGGCCGAGGGCCAGCCGGTGCGCGTGCTGTTCTCGGCCCATGGCATCCCCGAAAAGCTGGTCGCCGCCGGCGATCCCTATCAGGCCCAGGTCGAGGCCACGGTGGCCGCCGTCGTCGCCCGCATGGGGCTGACCGACTGGGCCATCTGCTATCAGAGCCGGGTCGGGCCGATGAAGTGGCTGGGTCCGGCCACGCCGGAGGCTATCGAACAGGCGGGCCGGGATGGCGTCGGCGCCGTGGTCGTGCCCATCGCCTTCGTCTCGGAACACATCGAGACCCTGGTCGAGCTGGATCACGAATACGCCGAACTGGCCGAACAGGTCGGTTGCGCCCCCTATCTGCGCACGCCGGCGGTCGGGGTGGACCCGGATTTCATCTCAGGACTGGCGAAAGCTGTTGCAACCGCGCTGGAGACCTCGGGCGTCGCGCCTCAAGGGGCGTCCAAGGGTGGACCATGCGCCCACTTGAAAGCCTGTCCCGGCGGATGTTCAAAGGCAGCCTGATCGGCCCAGGGGAGCCTCATGGACTATTACAATCTGGCCCGCGGCCTTCATATTCTGGCGGTGATCGCCTGGATGGCGGGGATGCTCTTCCTGCCGCGCCTGTTCGCCTATGACGCCGAACAGAACGCCAAGCCCGAGCCGCTGCGCAGCGAGATGCAGACCTTGCTGCGTTTGTGGCAGACCCGACTGCTGCGGATCATCATCAACCCGGCTATGATCCTGGCCTTCGTCTTCGGCGGCTGGCTGCTGTGGCTGCGCAGCGGCGAGGGCGCGGACTGGAGCTTTGCCCATCAGCCCTGGATGGTGACCAAGCTGACCGGCGTCTTCCTGCTGGCGGCCTGGCACGGCTTTCTCGCCGGTCAGAGGAAGAAGATCGCCGCCGGCGCCTCGAAATACTCAGGCCGCTTCTGGCGCATGACCAATGAGATCCCCTTCCTGCTGGCCATCGTCATGGTGCTGTCGGTCACGCTGGAATGGACATTCTAGGGCGCGCGTGACCTCTTTTTCCTCCCCACATAGTGGGGAGGGGGACCACGAAGTGGTGGAGGGGGCGGCACAGAGGGCGGACGTCCAGTCGCCCCCTCCGTCTCGTCGCTTGCAGCGCCGATCCACCTCCCCATGGGAATGGGGAGGAAAGACGCCGCTTGACCCGGCCTGTCCTTTCGTGGTTCCGCTGACGGCGAACCGTTCGGCGTGATCCCATTGCGATCCGCAGGGCGGTCCCTCTCTTCTTGCGACGCCTGCCGGATCGATCCTGCGGGAGCCCCGTCGCCCTCCCTCTGGCCGCAAGGCCGCGACATCGACAGACGAACCGCCCTCGACGCCTCTTTGCGTCCGAGCGCGTGAGCGAGCACGCCATGACCGACAGCCCTGAAAACAACGACCAGTCCTCGGAAGTGGTTGAAACTGTTGCTGAACGACCGCGCAAGACGCTGACCCTGGGCGGGTCGCGCGCCGCCGCCGAACCGACGCCCGAACCGGAAGTCGAGATCGAAGCGGTCGTGGAAATCGTCAACGACGACACCGGGGTCGACACCACGGCCGACGATGAGGACGAGGACGGCGAGCCGATCGTCCCCAACGGCCGCATCACCCTGCAGGAACTGAACGAGAAGACGCCGGAAGACCTGGTCGCCTTCGCCGAGGGCCTGGACATCGAGAACGCCGGCAACCTGCGCAAGCAGGACCTGCTGTTCGCCATCCTCAAGACCCTGGCCGACGAAGAGGTCGAGATCATCGCCTCGGGCGTGCTGGAGATCCTGCCGGACGGCTTCGGCTTCCTGCGCAGCCCCGACGCCAACTACCTGCCGGGTCCCGATGACGTCTATGTCTCGCCGTCGCAGATCCGCCGCTTCGGCCTGCGCTCGGGCGACACGGTGCACGGCGCCGTGCGCGGACCGCGCGAGGGCGAGCGCTACTTCGCCCTGCTCAAGGTCGACACGATCAACTTCGAAGATCCGGAGATGGTCAAGACCAAGGTCCTGTTCGACAACCTGACGCCGCTCTATCCCGAAGAGCGGCTGCACATGGAAATCCAGGACCCGACGCTGAAGGACCGCTCGGGCCGGGTCATCGACATCGTCGCCCCGCTGGGCAAGGGCCAGCGCTGCCTGATCGTCGCCCCGCCGCGCGTGGGTAAGACGGTCATGCTGCAGAACATCGCCAAGTCGATCGAGAAGAACCACCCGGAAGTCTTCCTGATCGTCCTGCTGATTGACGAACGCCCCGAAGAAGTCACCGACATGCAGCGCACGGTGAAGGGCGAGGTCGTGGCCTCGACCTTCGACGAGCCCGCCACCCGCCACGTCGCCGTGGCCGAAATGGTGATCGAAAAGGCCAAGCGTCTGGTCGAGCACAAGAAGGACGTGGTGATCTTGCTGGACTCCATCACGCGTCTGGGCCGCGCCTACAACGCCACCGTTCCGTCGTCGGGCAAGGTGCTGACCGGCGGCGTCGACGCCAACGCCCTGCAACGGCCCAAGCGCTTCTTCGGCGCCGCGCGCAATGTGGAGCAGGGCGGTTCGCTGACCATCATCGCTACTGCCCTGATCGATACCGGCAGCCGCATGGACGAGGTCATCTTCGAAGAGTTCAAGGGCACGGGTAACTCGGAAATCGTGCTGGACCGCAAGGTCGCCGACAAGCGCATCTTCCCGGCCATCGACGTGCTCAAGTCCGGCACCCGCAAGGAAGACCTCATCACGCCGAAGGACCAGCTGGCCAAGACCTATGTCCTGCGCCGCATCCTCAACCCGATGGGTCCGCAGGACGCGATCGAGTTCCTGCTCGACAAGCTGCGTCAGTCCAAGAACAACGGCGACTTCTTCCAGTCCATGAATACATAATTCCGGCCTAGCGCCGCCCGCGCGGCGGGCGGCTGTTTGAGGGCCTGTTTCACGTGAAACACGCGAGGGCGTCATGAAGCTGAACATCGAGATCGACTGCACCCCGGCTGAAGCCCGCGCCTTCCTGGGTCTGCCGGATGTGACGCCGCTCAACGATCATCTGGTCGCCGAGATGCAGAAGCGGATGGACGCCAATATGGCCGCCATGCAGCCCGATGAACTGATGAAGACGTGGACCAGCTTCGGGGTTCAGGCCCAGGACCAGTTCCGCCGTCTGATGGAAGCCGCCGTCACGGGCGCGCCCAAGGGCTGACGACTTGAGTTCCAACGCCGACACCATCTTCGCCTTGGCCACCCCGCCGGGGCGGGGCGCCATCGCCATCATCCGTCTGTCCGGGCCGGGCGTGGATGCGGCCCTGAGCGCGCTCGGGGCAGGGGGTCTGACCCCGCGGCTGGCGGCCTTGCGGACGCTTCACCACGATGGCGAGATGGTGGATCAGGCCCTGGTCCTGCGTTTCCCCGGCCCCCATTCCTATACCGGCGAAGACAGCGCCGAGTTGCATCTGCATGGCGGCCGGGCCGTGATTGAGGCGGCCAGCCGCGCCCTGATCGCCCTCGATGTTCGCCCCGCCGAACCGGGCGAGTTCACCCGCCGCGCCTTCCAGAACGGCCGCATGGACCTGGCCCAGGCCGAGGCCGTGGCCGATCTGATCGACGCCGAGACCAGCGCGCAGAAATCCCAGGCCCTGGGCCAGCTGGACGGTGCGCTGAGCGCCGCCTACGCCGGTTTCCGCCGCGACTTGCTGAAGGCCCTGTCGCTGGTCGAGGCCGAGATCGACTTCCCCGACGAGGAAGTGCCCGACAATCTGGCCCGCACCGCTGGACCGGTTCTGGACCAGTTGGCCGATGATCTGCGCGCCGCCTTGGCCGATTCCGATCGCGGGCGGCGGGTGCGCGAGGGTTATCGCATCGTCCTGATCGGCGAGACCAACGCTGGCAAGTCGTCGCTGTTCAACGCCCTGACGGCGCGTGAGGCGGCCATCGTCACCCCCATCGCCGGCACCACCCGCGACGTTCTGGACGCCGAGCTGATGATCGGGGGCTATGCCGTCACCCTGTCCGACACCGCCGGCCTGCGCGACAGCGAAGACATCGTTGAGGCCGAGGGAATCCGCCGCGCGCGTCTGCGGGCGCAGGAGGCGGACCTGCGTCTTTGGGTCCGGGCTCCCGGAGTGGGGCAGGGGGACGATCCCGCCGCTGCCTTCGCCCAGACTGACGATCTGCAAATTCTGAACAAGGCCGACCTCGGCGCCGTCGCGCCCGATGACCGGCTGGAGGCGCTGTCCATCAGCACCGCGACCGGGCAGGGGTTGTCGGAACTGCACGACTGGATCGCCGCCCGTCTGGCGCGTGATCTGTCCGGCGCCGACTTCCCCGCCGTTACGCGCGAGCGCCATCGCCGTCGTCTGGTCGAGGCCCTGGCTGCGGTCGAGGCCGGACGGCGCGCCCTCGACCTGGCGCCCGAGATGGCGGGCGACGATCTGCGCCGGGCCGCCGATGCTCTGGCCCGGGTGACGGGCGCCATCGGCGTGGAGGATATCCTGGGCGAGGTCTTCTCGACCTTCTGCATCGGCAAGTAGTCGCCAATCAGCGGTGTTTCACGTGAAACATCGGCGTCGTTCCAGTGGCGATTTCGGCTGAGATAGACTATGTCCTCGGCCATGAGCTCCACCCCCTCAAACACCTTCGACGTCATCGTCATCGGCGGCGGTCACGCCGGTTGCGAAGCCGCAGCCGCTTCGGCGCGCGCGGGCGCCCGCACCCTGCTGCTGACCCAGAAGCTGGAAACCGTTGGCGAGATGAGCTGCAACCCGGCCATCGGCGGTCTGGGCAAGGGCCATCTGGTGCGCGAGATCGACGCCCTGGACGGCGTCATGGGCCGTCTGGCCGACGTCTCCGGCATCCAGTTCCGTCTGCTGAATCGCTCGAAAGGCGCCGCCGTGCGCGGCCCGCGCAGCCAGATCGATCGTCGCCTCTACCGTGAGGCCATGCAGGCCGAACTGGCCCAGACGCCGAACCTGACCCTGATCGCCGGCACGGCCGAGGCTCTGATCCTGAACGGCGACCGTGTGACGGGCGTCACGACGGGAGAGGGGACTGAGCTGCGCGCCGGGGCCGTGGTTCTGACGACCGGCACCTTCCTCAACGGCGTCATCCATCGCGGCGAGGAGCGGATTGCTGCGGGTCGCTTCGGCGAGGCGCCGTCCGTGGGACTGGCTGCCGACCTCTATGGTTCGGGCCTTATGATGGGGCGTCTGAAGACCGGCACGCCCGCGCGTCTGGACGGCCGCACCATCGCCTGGGACCGGCTGGAGATGCAGGCGGCGGACGACGAGCCGGTGCCCTTCAGCTTCCTGACCGACAAGATCGAGGTGCCGCAGATCGCCTGCGGCATCACCCATACGACCGAAGACACCCACCGCATCATCGCCGAGAACCTGGGCGAGAGCGCTGTCTATGGCGGCAAGCTGTCGGGGCGCGGTCCGCGCTACTGCCCCTCGATCGAGGACAAGGTGGTCCGCTTCGCCGACAAGACCAGCCATCAGGTCTTCCTGGAGCCTGAAGGCTTGGACGACCCGACCGTCTATCCCAACGGCATTTCGACCTCGGTGTCCGACGCTACCCAGATGGCCTTCTTGCGGACGATGCCGGGGCTTGAGGCGGTCGAGGTCTTCCGCTTTGGCTACGCCATTGAATACGACTATGTCGATCCGCGCGAACTGACCCCGGCTCTGGAGGTCAAGAAGCGCCCTGGCCTCTATCTGGCGGGCCAGATCAACGGCACAACGGGTTACGAGGAGGCGGGGGCCCAAGGCCTGATCGCCGGCCTGAACGCCGCCCGCGCCGCCGCCGGTTCGGACCCGATCATCCTCGGTCGTGACCAGGCCTATATCGGCGTCATGATCGACGACCTGGTGACGCGCGGCGTCACCGAGCCCTATCGCATGTTCACCAGCCGGGCCGAATACCGCCTGACCCTGCGCGCCGACAACGCCGATGTGCGGCTGACGGGTCTGGGCATCGAGGCCGGGATCGTCGGCAACGACCGCGCCAAGGTATGGCTGGATAAGGCCGCGCAGTTGGACCGGGCGAACCGTGTTTCACGTGAAACGCAGTTTACGCCCAAGGAGGCCGGCGCCCTGGGCATCACGGTCAACGCCGACGGCCAGCGCCGTTCGATCCGCGATCTTCTGTCCTTCCCCAATGTCACCCTGGACCAGTTCGTCGCTGTTCGTCCGGAGATCGCCGACTGGTCGCCCGCCGTGCGCGAGCAGGTCGAGATCGACGCCGTCTATGCCGGCTACCTGGATCGCCAGGCGTCCGAGGCCGAGGCCCTGCGTCGGGAGGAGGGGCTGAGCCTGCCGGCCGACCTCGACTACGCCGCCATCGGCGGCCTGTCGAATGAGGTCCGTGAGAAGCTGGCCATGATCCGTCCCCTGACCCTGGGTCAGGCCGGACGCATCGAGGGTATGACCCCTGGCGCCCTGACGGCGCTTCTGGCCCATGTGAAGAAGGCGAGTTCGCTCGCCGCAGAAGTCGAGACCATTGTCGCGTGAGCCTGGACCCCGTCGCCGCCTTCCGCGCCCACACCGGCGCCAGTGAAGCCCAGATCGCCGATCTGACCGCCTTCCTCGGTATGTTGACCGAAGCCAATGAGGTGATGAACCTGGTCGGTCCGGATAGCATTCCCGACTTCTGGAACCGCCATGCCTGGGACAGCGCCCAACTGCTGGCCTTGCAGCCCGAGGCCCTGACCTGGGCTGATCTCGGGGCCGGCGCTGGCTTCCCGGGCGTGGTCCTGGCCATCCTGCTGAAGGACCGTCCCGACGCCCATGTCTGGCTAATCGACAGCCTGGGCAAGCGCTGTCGCTTCCTGCAACAGGTGGTCGATGCGCTCGATCTGCCGGCCACGGTCATCAACGGCCGGGCCGAGGAGCAGGACGTCGAGGTCGAGATCGTCACCGCGCGCGCCGTGGCGCCGATGGAGAAACTGCTGGCTTATGCACAGCCTTACTTCCAGCACGGTGCACAAGGTCTCTTCCTGAAGGGGGAGAAGGCCGAAGCCGAGTTGAAAGAGGCGGCCAAGGTCTGGCAGTTTAAGAGCGACCTCTCCGTCTCGCGCAGCGACCCGCGCGGCCGCATTGTTTCTGTCCGGAGCCTTCGCCGTGTCCGCTGATCGCGAGAAACAGACCCGAGTCCTGGCCGTCTCGAACCAGAAGGGCGGGGTGGGCAAGACCACAACCGCCATCAATCTCGGCACCGCCCTGGCCGCGATCGGCGAAAAGGTGCTGATCGTCGACATGGACCCGCAGGGCAATGCCTCGACGGGTCTGGGTGTTCCACGTGAAACACGCCGGGCGACCATCTATGACGTCATCGTCGACGGCCGCCCCATCGACCTGTCGGCGGTGGAAACCTCGGTTCCCGGCCTGTTCATCGTCCCCGCCGACGCCGACATGTCGGGTGTCGAGATTGAGCTGAGCCAGGCGGATCGCCGGTCTTATCGTCTGCGCGACGCCTTGGCGGCTCAGGGCGGAAATGGTCATTCTCGGTATGACTATGTCCTGATCGACTGCCCGCCGTCGCTGAACCTGCTGACGCTGAACGCCATGGCCGCCGCCGATGCGGTTCTGGTGCCGCTGCAGTGCGAGTTCTTCGCCCTGGAAGGCCTGACCCAGCTGATGCGAACCATCGACATGGTCAAGCAGAGCCTCAATCCGGCGCTGGAGATCCAGGGCCTGGTCCTGACCATGTACGACCGCCGCAACGCCCTGTCGGGGCAGGTGGCGGCCGATGTGCGCGCCCACTTCGGCGACAAGGTCTATGACAGCGTCATTCCCCGCAACGTGCGGGTGTCCGAGGCGCCGTCCTTTGGCAAGCCGGTGTTGATCTATGATCTGAAATGCACCGGCAGCCAGGCCTATCTGAAGCTGGCGCGCGAGCTTGTGGCGCGTGAACGCCAGCGCCGTCAGGCGCTCGCCGCCTGATCGGCGGCTATCTCGATTAAGTAGAACGGAAACAGCATCTTGTCCGAACGTCAACGTGGTCTGGGTCGTGGTCTTTCGGCCCTTCTGGGAGAAAACGTCGCCGAGAGCGCGCCGGTGGACGGCGGCGCTCAGCCGACGGGCGTGCGCGCCGTGCCGATCGAGAGCCTGAAGCCCAATCCCGATCAGCCGCGCAAGTATTTCAGCGCCGAAAACCTGGAAGAACTGACCGCCTCGATCCGCGACAAGGGGGTGCTGCAGCCCATCCTGGTGCGCCCCCAGCCGGGCGAGGACGGCATGTGGCAGATCATCGCCGGCGAGCGGCGCTGGCGTGCGGCCCAGGCGGCCCGCCTCAAGGCCGTGCCGATCATCGAACGGGCCATGGACGACGTCGAAGTGATGGAGGTCGCCATCATTGAGAACGTCCAGCGCGCCGATCTGAATCCGGTCGAAGAAGCCCTGGCCTATGGCTCGCTGATGTCGCGCTTTGGCCGCACCCAGGACGCCTTGGCCGGCGTGGTCGGCAAGAGCCGCAGCCATGTGGCCAACACCATTCGCCTGCTGCAGCTGCCCGACAGCGTGCTGGATCACGTCATGGAGAACCGGCTCTCGGCCGGTCACGCCCGCGCCCTGATCACGGCTCCCAACCCCGAGGCTCTGGCCGAACAGGTCCTGTCCAAGGGCCTGAACGTGCGTCAGACCGAGGCCCTGGCCCGCCGCGCCGCCGAAGGTCCCAAACCGTCCAAGGCCAAGCCGGCTCTGAGCGGGGAGGGCGCCGCCGACGTCGCCGCCCTGGAGCAGGATCTGGCCGACGCCCTGGGCCTGAAGGTCCTTCTGGCCGACAAGGGCGGCAAGGGCGAGATCACCATCAAATACGGCACCCTCGAACAACTCGACGACCTGTGCCGGCGTCTGATGCGCGGCTGACGGGCCTTTTGGGTCTGGCCATGCTAGGGTGCGGCCATGACTGAAGCGACCGACAAGATCAGCGCCACCGAAGCCCTGAAACGCGCCCTCGCGGCCAAGAAGGCCGGGACCCAGGCGGGACCGGCGGGGACCAAGGGCGGCGCGCGCGGGGCGGAGAAGGTGATGCAGCGTCAGGCTGCGGCGGCGAACAAGCCGGCCTTCCGCAAGGCTTCGAAGCGGGGCTGATCCAGGGCTTTCCTGGGCGCCTGTGCTCGGCGGACTAGCCTAGCGAAGGCTTCGCGCAGCGGGATGGATGCGGGTGCGTCAGGCTCAGGCTTGTCCGTTCAGTGCGCTGAACTCTACCCCTCGTCCGAGCGGCTCCGGCGCCCACCTTCTCCCACAAGGGGAGAAGGAAACTGCGGTTTCCTAGAGCCCGATGCGCTTGGCGCGGGCGGCGATTTCGAGCAGCAGGCGTTCGGCGATCAGGGCCTCGGGCATGCCTGTGGTCTTGGTGGCGATGTCGGCGGCGTTGACGCTGTCCTGAACCTCGTCGAGCAGTTCCAGCCGCCATGAGCGGACCTGACGCAGGATCTCAGCCTCCTGCTTCCAGAAGACGCCGGCGGACTTGGCCGCCTCCTTGGCCCCGGCGCCGGCGGCCTGTAGGACGTTGATACGGCGCAGCTTTCCCAGGTGGATGGCGGCCATGCGTACGGCCATGACGGCGCTTTCACCCTCGGCCAGGGCGCGCCGCAGGCCCGATTGGGCCGGGCCGGGGCGTCCGCCAAAGGCTTGCAGGGCCGCGTCGGACAAGGAGGCGTCCGGCTCGACGCCCAGGTGTTCTTCCAGTTCCGGCGTGTCGATGGTGCGGCCGGAGCCGGGACCGATGTAGAGGACCAGCCGCTCGATCTCCTGACGCATCAGGCCGCGTTCGCGGGGCAGGCGGGCGACGAAACGGTCCAGGGCGTCGGAGGTCAGGCCCACCTTGTCGGCGCCCAGGGCTTCGCGCGTCATGCGAGCCACGTCGCCGACCTCATCCTCGTAGCAGGCGATGCCGACGGCGCCAGGCGACTTCTCGGCGGCCTTCCTCAGGGCGGATTCGCGGCCCAGGGCCCCGGCCTCGATGACCAGCATGGCGTCAGGGTTGTAGCCGCCCTCGGCATGGACGGTCAGGGCGGCGGCGATGGCCTTGTCGACGCTGGCCTTGCCGTCCGACAGGCGGATGCGGACCAGGCGTCGCCCGCCGATCATGCTCAGCGCCGTCAGCGCCTCTTCCAGCTTGACCGCATCGCCGTCGATGTCGGCCTCGGTCAGGAAGGTGACGTTGAACGGGTCGTTCAGGTCGGGCGTGATGGCCTTGTAGAGGGTCAGGGCGCGCTCGGTGACGCCCGAGCGGTCCTTGCCGTGGATGACGGCCGCGCGGACGCCGGCGTCCGGCGACCTCAGGAAACGATCGACCTCGGGCCGCTTGGCCAGGATCACCCGCGCATTCCCTTCAGAACAGCCTTCACTGGCCCGCCAGGGCGCGCATCATGTCCAGCCGGATCAGACGCGCCAGATCGGCGGCGGCGCGGTCCTCGCCGTCCTGCTGGGCGGCGATGGCGGCATAGGGCTGATCAGCGGCGGCATAGGTGGTGGTCGTGGTCTGCGATCCCTTGGTGGGCGCGCCGCCGCTGGCCGGGGTCAGGGTCCAGTCGGCCTTGACCGTCAGCTCATAGCGGCTGGCCGTGTCGTCGATACGCCGGCCCAGCGGACGGCGTTCCTGCGTCACCTCGGTCGTCAGACGATAGAGGGGCGGGGCCGAGCCGTCGCGACCCAAGGCGTCCTCCAACTGCTCGCGCAGGCGATAGCCCAGGCGGTTGTCGGGCGTGGTCACGGCGATGCGCGACAGGCCCGCCCCTATGCCCAGATCGCCATACATGGGCGTGAAACCGCAGCCGGACAGCAGGGCTGCGCCGGCGACAGCGATCAGGGCCAGGGCGGGGCGCATCAGCCGGCCACCAGATTGACGATACGGTCGGGCACCACGATCACCTTGCGGATGCTGAGGTTGTTGGCGGCAAGGTAGGCCTGAACCGTCGGGTTGGCGAGGGCGGCGGCCTCGACCGTCGCATTGTCCGAGCCGCGCGGCAGGACGACCTCGCCGCGGCGCTTGCCGCCGATCTGAACGGGCAGGGTGACCTCGTCGTCGGCGGCCAGGGCGGCGTCGAAGACGGGCCAGGGCGCGTCCAGAACCATGCCCTCCTCGCCCAGACGCGCCCAGGCTTCTTCGGCCAGGTGGGGGGTGAAGGGGGCGATCAGGCGGGCCAGGGTGCTGAGGGCGATCTTCCTGGCCTCGCCGCCCGCCTTGTCGTGCTGACGAATGGTCGCCAGGAAGGCGTAGAGCTTGGCGATGGCCGAGTTGAAGCGGAAGCCTTCGACGCCCTCGCTGACCGCCTTGATGGTCTTGTGCGTCTCGCGGACCAGGCTGGCGTCCACGTCGGGGTTGGCCGGGGCGGCGGCGTCAAAGCCGTCGAACTCGGTCCAGACGCGCTGGACGAAGCGGCTGGCGCCCTCGACGCCGCCGGCTGACCACTGGACGTCACGCTCGGGCGGGCTGTCGGACAGGACGAACAGGCGGCCGGCGTCGACGCCATAGGCCTCGATGATGTCCTGGGGTGCGACCACGTTCTTCTTGGACTTGGACATCTTCTCGATGTCGCCGATCGTCAGGGCGGCGCCGTTGGACAGGCGGGTGGCGACGCGCTGGCCGTCCACCGTTTCGATGCGCACGTCCGAGGGCTCGACCCAGCGCGGTTTGCCGCTGGCCTCATGGCCTTCGTAATAGGTCTCGTGGACCACCATGCCCTGGGTGAACAGGCCGGCGAACGGCTCCTTCACATCCATCAGTCCGGCGTCCGACAGGGCGCGGGTGATGAAGCGGGCGTAGAGCAGGTGCAGGACCGCGTGTTCGACGCCGCCGATATACTGATCGACGGGCAGCCAGCGCGCAGCGGCGGCCTTGTTGATCGGCTCATCGGCCTTGGGATCGGCGAAGCGAGCGAAATACCAGCTGGAATCGACGAAGGTGTCGAGCGTATCCGTTTCGCGACGGGCCGCGCCGCCGCAGGTCGGGCAGTTGACGTGCTTCCAGGTCGGATGACGGTCCAGAGGGTTGCCCGGCACGTCGAAGGTCACGTCCTTGGGCAGTTCGACCGGCAACTGGTCGGCGGGAACCGCGACGGGGCCGCAGGCCTCGCAGTGGATGATGGGGATGGGGCAGCCCCAATAACGCTGACGGCTGACGCCCCAGTCGCGCAGGCGATAGATGGTCTTGGCCTCGCCCTGATCCGCCGCCTCGATGCGGGCGATGGCCTCGGCCTTGGCGGCCTCGATGTCCAGGCCGTTCAGGAAGTCTGAATGGAAGATGGAGCCAGGGCCGGTATAGGCCTCGGTTCCCACGGCGAAGTCGTCATCGGCGCCTTCGGGGCGGACGACCGGGATCACCGGCAGGTCGTATTTGCGAGCGAAGTCCAGGTCGCGCTGATCGTGGGCCGGGCAGGCGAAGATGGCGCCCGTGCCGTATTCAGACAGGATGAAGTTGGCGATCCAGACCGGCACCTCGGCCCCGGTGAAGGGATGGACGACCTTCAGACCCGTGTCCCAGCCGATCTTCTCGGCCTGTTCGATCTCGGCCTGGCTGGCGCCGCCCTTGCGGCATTCGGCGACGAAGGCGGCGATCTCGGGGTTGGCGTCGGCCAACTGTTTCGAGATGGGGTGGTCGGGAGCCAGGCCGACGAAGCTGGCGCCGAACAGGGTGTCGGGGCGGGTCGTATAGACCTCGACGCCTTCATGACCGGCGGGCGCGGCACCGGGGGCAAAGGCCCAGGTCATCTGCAGACCCTTGGAGCGGCCGATCCAGTTTTCCTGCATCAGGCGGACCTTGTCGGGCCAGCGGCCTTCCAGCTCGGACAGACCGTCGATCAGATCATCTGCATACTGAGTAATGCGCAGGAACCACTGGTTCAGCTTGCGCTTCTCGACCACGGCGCCCGAGCGCCAGCCGCGTCCGTCGATGACCTGTTCATTGGCCAGGACCGTATTGTCGACCGGGTCCCAGTTGACCACCCCGTCCTTGCGATAGACCAGACCACGTTTGTAGAGCTCCAGGAACCAGGCCTGCTGCTTGCCGTAGTAGGCCGGGTCGCAGGTGGCGAACTCGCGGCTCCAGTCCAGCGACAGGCCCAGCAGCTTCAGCTGGTCGCGCATGGTGGCGATGTTGGACCAGGTCCAGTCGCCGGGGTGGACGCCGCGCTCCATGGCGGCGTTCTCGGCCGGCATGCCGAAGGCGTCCCAGCCCATGGGGTGCAGGACGTCGTAGCCCTGCGCACGCTTGTGGCGCGCCACCACGTCGCCCATCACATAGTTGCGGGCGTGGCCCATGTGGATGTTGCCCGACGGATAGGGGAACATCTCGAGCACGTAATAGGTCGGACGGCCGGTGTCGGTGTTGGACACCGAAAAGGCGTCAGCGGCCGCCCAGCGGGCCTGCTGGCGGGGTTCGGCGGTCTTGGGCTCGTAACGAGTGGCCACGGCGTATCCTGAGGTATCGCCTCAGGCGCGAAGCTTGAGGCGGCCCTGAGGTCTGCGTTGGGGTGGCGGGTGAAGGGCGGCTCTTAGCGAGCCGCGTTGGCGAGGTTGAGCTGACGCGCGCGGGTCAGGATGGCGTTTTCCAGATCGGTTTCGGTCTGGGCCGCGACCGGGGCGGCGGTCCAGGCGCCGGCGGCGTCCTTGACTTCCTTGGTCACCGAGACGTTCAGGGCGTCGGCGCGCAGGCGGCGGTCCAGGATGAAGACGGTGGCCTTGAAGCGCTCGTTCGGCGCCTGCGGATTGACGTACCAGTCATAGTTGACCACGCCGCCCCACGGATCGGCGTTGGCCAGGGGCATGAAGGCCAGGGTGTCCAGGGTGGCGCGCCACAGATAGGCGTTCACGCCGATGCCCAGCTGGGCGTCGGCCTTGGGGGCTTTTTCCTTGCTGCCGACGAAAGGCAGGCTGGAGCAACCGCCCAGCAGCAGTCCCGACGCGATCAGGGCGACCGCAGCGCCGCGAACAAATGCCATTCCGAGGTCTCCGTAAAGGTTTGAGGTCGAGCCGCAGAGCGGACCTTGGGACGCGTGCGCCCGTCGATCCGCGCACGCCTGCGCCGCAGCCACGCTCTATAACACGGGCGAAAGGGGCGATGACAAGGCGAACCGATGTTCGAGCGGCGCTAAGTCGACTTATTGGCGTGGTGTCAGCGCCACAGCACCCGCAAGAGTCGTGCGGAACGACCTGTGGATGACTACGTTCCGTTGACCGGGTGGACCAGCGGTGTCTAATCGCTGTGTTCTTGAGCTTCGGCTCGGGTTCAGGAAACAAGGATCGGCGCTCAAGCCGGTCTCAAGGGTTGGAAGATGCGTTTCGTTGCGATCATCGCTGCGACTGTGGGCGCCCTGGCTATCGCCGGGACGGGTCATGACGCTTCGGCCCAGACCCGTCGCGCGCCCGCCGTCTCCCTGACCGAAGCCGCCCAAGCCTCGCATTCCACGCCTGCGCCGCAGCGTCGCGGCCTGCGTTGGAACGACAGCGGCCGTTGGGGCCTGAACTTCAACCTGAACCAGCCCGTCGGCCGTGAAACCGACTGGGGCGATGTCGAGGCGGGCGCCTATTACCGCCTCAGCCCGCGTCTGCGCGTCGGCGCCGCCGCCAACCTGGCTTCGCCCGAGATCGACCCGGCCCGCGCCCCCGAAAGCGCCGCCGACCGCCGCGCCGCGCCGCGCGTGCGTCTGGAAACCATCTTCAAGTTCTGATCGCGCGACCTCAGGGTCCGAAGGCGGTCTGCACGGCGTCCACGCCCGCGATCCCGCACGCGCCTGATCCGATCAGGTCCGCCACATTGACCGCGCTGATTCCGCCCAGGGCGTAGGCGGGGCAGGGGGCAAGCGCCGCCAAGGCCTTGAAGCCCTCTATCCCCAACGCCGCCTTGGCCGCCGAAGCGCCGCCCGCCGGAAACACCGGCGACAGGACCAGGGCGTCCAGATCGCGCGCGCTCTTGATCGCTTCCGGCGAATGGGCGGCGCCGGTCAGCAGCCAGTCGGGCCGTCGTCCCGACAGGGCGTAGGCCGCCGACAGGGCCCGTTCGGGCAGGTGCACCCCGTCCGCCTCGATCCGCTCGGCCAGGCCGGCGTCCATCCCGACCAGAAGGCGCACCCCGGCCGCCTTTGTCGCGGCCCGCAGCCGCAGGCCCGTTTCCAGGCTGTCGGCGGCCCCGAAGTGACGGAAGACCACGCCCGCGCCCGCCGGCAGACGCGCGGCCGTTTCCCAGGGCCGGGGCGTTCGCGCGGGGTCGGTGAAGAAGAGCAGGGGAGGCAGGGGGTGTTTCGGCGGGCTGACAGCCGCCGCCGCACGGGCTAGAGCCGTCGCCGTCTCCCACAGCGTGCGCGCGTCCTCGGACAGGGTCATGACCGCCTCTAATCCCGCTTCCGTCGTTCCGTCCATCCATGATCGCTTCGTCGCCGTGCGGGCGCGCATCCGGTCGGCCTGCGTCGCGGCGGGCCGCGATCCGGTCTCGGTCGTGCTGACCGCCGTGTCCAAGACCCAGCCGGATGAGGCGCTTGAAGCGGCTCTGGCCACGGGTCAGCGCGTCTTCGGCGAAAACCGGGTGCAGGAGGCGCAGGCGCACTGGGCCGGGCGCCGCGCCGCCTTCCCCGATCTGGAGCTTCGCCTGATCGGCCCCCTGCAGACCAACAAGGCGGTCGAGGCGGTGGAGTTGTTCGACGTGATCGAGACCCTGGACCGCGAAAAGCTGGCGGCGGCCCTGGCCATGGCGATGCAGAAGACGGGCCGCCGTCCGCGCGTCCTGGTCCAGGTCAATACCGGCGCCGAGCCGCAGAAGGCCGGGGTCTTGCCTGAAGACGCCGACGCCCTGATCGCCGCCGCCCGCGACGTGCATGGCCTGAGCGTCGAGGGCGTGATGTGCATTCCTCCGGCGGACGAAGCGCCCGAACCCCATTTCAAGCTGCTGGCCGAGATCGCCGCCCGAAACGGTCTGTCGGTTCTGTCGATGGGCATGAGCGGGGACTATGAAACCGCTATTTCCAGCGGCGCGACCCATGTTCGGGTCGGTTCGGCCCTGTTCGGGGAACGAATTGCGCCTCTAAAGCCCTCTTAAAGCGATGAAATAGCGGAGCGCCCTTGGCGAACCCCTCAAGCCTCGCCATTCTCTACCCATGCCGACGCCCAAGACCATCCTGATCATCGACGACGACGACGACCTGCGCGAGGCCTTGGCCGAGCAGCTGGCCCTGCACGAGGAGTTTCGTCCCGTCCAGGCCTCCACCGCCACCGACGGGGTGCGTCAGGCGCGCGAGGTCCGCGCCGACCTGATCCTGCTGGACGTCGACCTGCCCGACATGGACGGGCGCGAGGCCTGTCGCCTGATCCGCAAGGCGGGCGTCTCGACCCCGGTCATCATGCTGACGGCTCAGTCCTCGGATTCCGACGCCATCCTCGGCCTCGACTCGGGGGCCAACGACTACGTCACCAAGCCCTTCCGCTTCGCGGTCCTGCTGGCCCGCATCCGCGCCCACCTGCGCAGCCACGAGCAGTCCGAGGACGCGGTCTTCCAGATCGGCCCCTACGAGTTCCGCCCGGCGTCGAAGATGATGCTGGACGACAAGGGCAAGAAGGTCCGGCTGACGGAAAAAGAGACCAACATCCTCAAATACCTCTATCGCGCCGGGGCCAAGCCGGTGTCGCGCGAGGAGCTGCTGACCGAGGTCTGGGGCTATAACGCCGGGGTCACCACCCACACCCTGGAAACCCACATCTATCGCCTGCGCCAGAAGATCGAGCCCGAGCCCGGTCAGGCGCGCCTGTTGCTGACCGACGCGGGCGGCTACCGCCTGCAGCCCTGACCGGACGATGAGCGAGCGTCGTCCGACCCCGCCCCTGGTGGCGCTTCGGGCGTTCGACGCCGCCGCCCGTCTGGGCAGCTTCCGCGAGGCCGCCGAGGAGCTGGGCGTCACCCCTGGCGCCGTCAGCCGCCACATCAAGGCGCTGGAGATGCGGCTGGGCCTGCGTCTGTTCGACCGCTTCAACCGCTCGGTGGTCCTGACCGCCGACGGTCGCCGTCTGGCCCAGGGCGTGGCCGACGCCTTCGAGCGTCTGGAAAGCGCGCTGGAGGCCGTGCGGCCGGGGCGCAGCCGCCAGCTGAGGATTTCGGCCCTGCCGTCGCTGGCGGGCAAGTGGTTGTCGCCGCGCCTGCACCGTTTCAGCGAGGACAATCCCGACCTGGATCTGATCGTCTTCGCCGAGGACCGCATCGCCGACCTGTCGAACGGCGAGGCCGACGTGGCGCTTCGTTATGGCGAAGGCCCCTATCCGGGCCAGACGGCGCGTCGGTTGATGAGCGAACGCCTGATCCCGGTCTGCGCCCCGTCGCTGGCGGCGGCGCGCAAGGTCAACACCCCAGCCGACCTGCTGGACGTCGTCCTGATCCACGAGACCTGGCACGATATGCCCTATTCGGACCGCATGGGCTGGAAGGCCTGGTTCGAGAGCGCGGGCGTTGCGGACCCCCGCGTCAACCACCTGCGCGGTCCGGTCTTCAGCCATAGCCATCTGGCGCTGGAGGCTGCCCTGTCGGGACGCGGCGTGGCCCTGACCTCGGCGCCTCTGGCCGCCGACGACCTGAGAGAAGGGCGGCTGATCCAGCCGGTCGATCACGCCCTGACCAACGACCTGGCCTACTGGGCCGTGGTCCTGCCCGAGCGCGCCGACGAGCCCAAGCTGCGCCGCTTCCTCAGCTGGATCGAGGCCGAGGCCCACGCCGCTCCGATCGAGTGATTGAAACTCATCCGACCCGGCCTAACCGTGGTTTGTCCACAGGGGCTTTAGAGGCCATGTTCGAGGGGTTCGGATCTCCCCGCCGACAAGGAACCTCATCATGAAACTCGTGCATCCCCGCGCCAACGCCCTCTCGTTCGAAGCCGTCGTCGTCTTCACCGGCAGCGTCACCCTGATCCTGCTGGGCGTCCTGGCCGGCGCCAAGCTGCTCGGCGCCGCCTAAAATCAGTCCAGGCTGAGCTCAGCTCAACGCGGGCGCCATTCGCTGAGAAGGGCGCCCGTGGCTCCATCCTCGAAGGCCAGCCGGTCCAGCCGCAGCGCGGCGACGCAGACCGGCCGGCTCTCGACGTCTCTCTGGACGCATTTCACGGCCTTGCCGTCGGCGAAGGTCGTCAGCCGCCCCTCGAGCCGCAGCGCATAGCCGCCCGGCGCCGGCGTCGGCGCGGTCCCTTTTTCTCCCCGAATGACATGGGCGTAGGCCTGGCCTTGACGCCGGCCCAGGCGCGAGCCGTCCGCCTCGACCACGGCCGCCAGCCCCGCCGTGCGTTCCGGCAGGTGCACGACTGGCGGAGGCGGCGCATCGGGGGCCGGCGTCTTGGCGGGCTTTGCCTTGTCGGTTTCGACCTTGGCCGCTTCGGGCGGCGCCGTCTCCACGGCTGCGGGGGCGGGACAGGAGTCCAGCCCGCTCCAGGGGCGCGCGATCCAGAAGCCTTCGATCGCATCCCATTGATCCAGGCTCGTTTCCGCGGCGGGCGCGACGCCGCCGGCCGCGATCCTGGCCTTCAGGTCCTCGGGCGTGACCGTCAGGGTCAGGCCGCCGTCGGAGTTGCGGACCAGACGCGGCAGGCCGGCGACGGCCGCGCCCTCGGCGCTGCTCGTCTCGCCGCCGCAGCCGAACGGCAGACGCACCGACACGGTCCGCCCATTGAGGGCCGCCTCGCGGGTCTGTCCATCGGCCAGGGCCGACCCGGCCTCGCTGAGGGCGGCCAGGACGGCGAAGCGGTTCAGGTTGCTGTCCAGCACGACCGTCGGCGAAGGGGCAGGAGCTGGCGCCGGCGCGCTCGTCGGCTCGGGCGGTCGCTGACACCAGACCAGCAGGGGCAGGGCGGCGAGGACAGCGACAGGCGCGACGAGACGGGTCGTTGTGATCGGCATGGAACCAGCCTAACACGAGAAACGCTGAAGGGCGCCCCTGGCCGAACAACCGGCATCCACAGCGGGGGCGAGGGCCGGGGAGGGTCCGCGCGCGCGTGACGCTGGATCAGATCATCGCACTCATCGTTCTGGTCGCCGTGGTCGGGTTGATGATCCACGGGCGCATGCGGTCGGACGTGGTGGCGCTCAGCGGCGCGGCGGCCCTGTTGCTGCTCGGCGTGGTGCGTCCGGTCGAGGTCCAGAGCGCCTTCGCCAGTCCCGCCGTCATCGCCCTGGCCGGCCTGTTCGTCATCGCCTACGCCATCGAACTGTCGGGCCTGCTGGGCCTGATGATCCGCAAGGCCACGGCCCTGTGTCAGCGGTTCGGCGCGGTCGGCATCTGGGCGGTGATCGGCCTGTGCGGCTCGGTCGGGGGCTTTTTGAACAATACGCCGGTGGTGGTCCTGGCTGCGCCGGTGGTGCGCGACATGGCCCGGTCGCTGAAGCTGTCGCCCAAGCGCTTCCTGATGCCGCTCAGCCATGTGACGGTGCTGGGCGGCCTGCTGACCCTGATCGGCACCTCGACCAATCTTCTGGTCAACGACATGGCCCGCAACGCCGGCCAGCCGGTCTTCAGCCTGTTCGAGATCACCCCGGTCGGCCTGGTCATCGCCCTGGTCGGCGGGCTGTGGCTCTACTTTTTCGGCGCCCGTCAGCTGGGACGCACCGCCAGTCTGGATGAGGAGGCCGAGGCTGAACGCGAGCGGATCGAGGCCGAGGCGCGGGCCCAGGCCGAGGCTCAGGCGGCGGCCCGTCAGACGCGGCTCGGTCGCTGGCGTCTGCCCTTCGCCCTGCCGTCGCTGAGCGGGTTCGGCGAAAGCCGCAATCAGCGCGACGGCACCGGCGACGCCCATCTGGGCGATGTCGATCTCTATGCCTCGGCGGACCGGCCGCTGCAGTGGCACCGTGCCCTGATCGCCCTGACGGTCTTCGTCCTGGTGGTGGCGGCGGCGGGTCTGGGGATCGCCCCCATCGCGGCGGCGGCCTTTGCGGGGGCCGTAGCCCTGATCCTGCTGGGGGTGCTGACCCCGGACGAGGCCTATTCGGGGCTCAAGCCCGACATCCTGCTGCTGATCGCCGGCATGGTGGTGGTCGGCACCGCCATCGAGGTGACGGGTCTGGCGGCCCAGGGCGCGGGCCTGCTGATCGAGGTGATCCGCCCGTTTGGGCCGCTGGGCGCCCTGATCGTCCTCTATGGCGTGACCCTGTTCGCGACGGAGCTTCTGTCCAACGCCACGGTGGCGGTGCTGGTGACGCCGATCGCGGTGGCCCTGGCCGAGAGCCTGGGCGTCGATCCGCGCCCCTTCCTGGTGGCGGTGATGATGGCCGCCTCGGCCGCCTTCGCCACGCCCTTCGGCTATCAGACCAACGTCCTCGTCTATCAGATGGGCGGTTACAGCTACCTGGACTTCGTCCGGGTGGGGCTGCCGCTGAACCTGATCACCTGGGCGGCGGCCATGGTCGCCATCCCCATCTTCTTCCCCTTCTGATCGCCGGGATCAGACGTCCAGGTCCATGACGACCGGGGCGTGGTCGCTGGGCCGTTCCCATTCGCGCACGGTGTCCAGGATACGGGCGCTGCCCTTGACCACGGCGGGGGTCAGGCCCGGCGAGGTCCACAGGTGGTCCAACCGCAGGCCCCGGTTCGAGACGCGGAAGTCCTTGGCGCGATAGCTCCACCAACTGGCCAGCTTGACCGGGTCGGGGATCTGGTCGCGCACCACATCGGCGAAACCGCCTGCGTCTTGCAGACGGCGCAGTGTCTCGATCTCGCCCGGCGTGTGGCTGACGACCTTCAGCATGAACTTGTGATTGAAGACGTCGTTGTCGCCCGGCGCGATGTTGAAGTCGCCCGCCAGGACCAGAGGCCGCTGCTGGTCGCGGGTCTTCATCTCGGCGGTCAGGCGCTCATAGAAGTCCATCTTGTGATCGAACTTCGGGTTCACCTTGCGGTCGGGAATATCGCCGCCGGCCGGGATGTAGAAGTTCTGCACCTCGACGCCGTTGATCAGGCCCGAGACGCAACGGCCGTGACCTTCGCGGCAGACGTCAAGCGCAGGGCCTTCACCGTCGAGAATGGGCAGCTTGCTGGCGATGGCTACGCCGTGCCAGCCCTTTTGGCCGCGGATCTTCAGATAGGGCAGGCCCATCTGCTCAAAGGCTTCCCGAGGGAATTGGTCCTCGGTGCATTTGATTTCCTGAAGGCACAGGACGTCGGGCGCGTACTCGGCGACGAAGCGGGCGATCTGGTCGACGCGCAGGCGGACCGAGTTGATGTTCCAGGTGACGATGCGAAGGGTCATGGCCCGGCCTTAGCACGGCCAAAAGCGGGGATGGGCCATGAAAAAAGCGCCCGGAACGGATCCGGGCGCTGTTCAGTTCGTCTCTCTCGCCGCCGGGAGGGGATGATTCCATGGCGGACAGAACGGCCGCCGCCGTTCTGTGGTCAGAATGTCACACGGACGAAAAAAGTCAAATCAACAAAATGAGTCAAGGTTGTGCCGTTCTTACGACGCGACCCTCTAGTTGCGGCTGGGGCGACGCGTCGGGTCGCGCAACTGGAACAGGCTGGCGGCCAGGCCCGAGGCGGGCTGCAGCGAGGTCAGCTGAATGCGGGTGCGCGAGCCTTGGGCGTCGGTGATGGTCCATTCCTGCAGGCGCAGCGGCGAGCCGGCAAAAGCCAGGATGACCGAGCCTTCAGCCGGTTTGGAAGCGTCTCTGGCGGTGATGGCGAAGGCGCCGGAGGCCATGCGGGTGACGCGATCGACGCGCACGCCCTGATCCAGACGGACCTCGCGGGCCAGGAAGGTCGACAGCGGCGTGGCGCGCAGCGGCACCTGACGGAAGACGTTCAGGCGCGGGTCGTAACGCTTCACGTTATTGCCATCGGCCACGACCAGCAGGCCGGCCGGATCGCTGTATTCGAAACGCATCTTGCCGGGACGTTGCAGCCAGAACTTGCCGGTGCGGCGCTGACCGCCGGGGCCGGTCTCGACAAAGTCGCCCTGGGCCGCCGTCAGGGCCGTCAGATAGGTTTGGGCCTGGCGCAGGGTGGCCTGATCTTCGGCGGACAGGTTGGACTGGGCCGAGACGGGCGCGGCGGCCACGATGGCCAATGCGGCGGCGCTGAAGCCGAAGGCGCGGCGTGAAAGGGTCATGTCTTTTCTTCTCCCGTTCTGAACGGTTTTCGACCCGGCGAGGGTGTGAGCATCATCCGGCAGGCTGATGACGCCAGCCTGACCATATTCCGGCGCTTCGATGAAGCGCTGTTCATTGTTTTTGGGGTCCTATCGTTCGCGACGCGGTCGCTCACTGCTTGAGGACATGGGGCTTCCAACGGGTCGTGGGCATAGGCGGTTCCGTCCAACCTGGCTGGCTTCTGCGCTGAAGCAGCGAGGCTCCGCGAGCCGAGCGATAGCGCCCGGCAGCGAAGCTGCCGAGGCCTACATGGGCGGCGGGCCGGCCAGGATGTCGCGCTTGCCGGCGTGGTTGGCGGGGCTGACGACGCCTTCCTGCTCCATGCGCTCGATCAGGGTGGCGGCGCGGTTGTAGCCGATCTGTAGGCGGCGCTGGATGTAGGAGGTCGAGGCCTTGCGGTCGCGGGTGACCACGGCCACGGCGCGGTCATAGAGGTCGTCGCCCGACATGCCGTCGCCGTCGCCGCCCATGGCCCCGTCGCCGTCGCCGTCCGGCTCGTCGGTGATCAGGTCGAGGTAGTCGGGCTCGGCCTGGAGGCGCAGGTGCTTGCACACCTCCTCGACTTCCTGGTCGGTGACGAACGGGCCGTGCAGGCGGGTGATGCGGCCGCCGCCGGCCATGTAGAGCATGTCGCCCTGGCCCAGCAGCTGCTCGCCGCCCTGTTCGCCCAGGATGGTGCGGCTGTCGATCTTGGAGGTGACCTGGAAGGAGATGCGGGTCGGGAAGTTGGCCTTGATGGTGCCGGTGATGACGTCCACCGACGGGCGCTGGGTGGCCATGATCAGGTGGATGCCGGCGGCGCGGGCCATCTGGGCCAGACGCTGCACGGCGCCTTCGACGTCCTTGCCGGCGACCAGCATCAGGTCGGCCATCTCGTCCATGACCACGACCAGATAGGGCATGGGCTCGGGACGGATCTTCTCGGATTCATAGACCGGGCGGCCCTGTTCGTCGAAGCCGGTCTGGACGGTGCGTTCGAAATGCTCGCCCTTCTCCTGGGCCTCGCGGGCGCGTTCATTGTAGCTGGCGACGTTGCGGACGCCGAGCTTGGACATCCGGCGATAGCGGTCCTCCATCTCGCGCACGGTCCACTTCAGGGCCACGACCGCCTTCTTGGGATCGGTCACGACCGGCGCCAGCAGGTGCGGGATGCCGTCATAGACCGACAGCTCCAGCATCTTGGGGTCGATCATGATGAAGCGGCATTCGGCCGGGGTGTGGCGGAACAGGATCGACAGGATCATGGCGTTGACCCCGACCGACTTGCCCGAACCGGTGGTGCCGGCGATCAGCAGGTGGGGCATGCGCGCCAGATCGGCGACATAGGGCTCGCCGCCGATGGTTTCGCCGAGCGCCAGCGGCAGGAGATGGCTCTTCTTGTCGTACTCGCCCGAGGCCAGAAGGTCGCGCAAGTAGACGGTCTCGCGCTTGGCGTTGGGCAGTTCGATGCCGATGGCGTTGCGGCCCTGAACCACGCTGATGCGGCAGGCGCGGGCCGACATGGAGCGGGCGATGTCGTCGGCCAGGGCCACGACGCGGCCGTGCTTCACGCCGGGCGCCGGCACCAGTTCATAGAGGGTGACGACGGGGCCGGGGCGGATCTGGTCGATCACGCCACGCACGCCGAACTCCTGCAGCACGCCCTCCAGCATCTTGGCGTTCTGCTTCAGCGATTCCTCGTCCACCGAGCCGACGCGCTGGCCGGGCTTGGCCAGGATGCCGAGCGAGGGCAGGTCGAAGCCCTCGCCGGGCTCGAAGTCGAAGGTAACCTGATCGGCGTCGGTGCGGGGCTTGGGCGCCTTGACCGCCGCGACGCGGGGCTCGGCCGCCTTTGACGGGCGGGCCGAGGGCGGGGCGACCGGGGCGGGCGCCGCGTCCTCCCACGGCGGGGCATAGGCGGCGGGTTCGTCGTCAGCGTAGGGATCGGCCGGATAGGGCTCAGCGTCGGCCTCGACGCCTTGCGCCTCGGGCGCAGCGACGGGTGCGGTCTGGGCCTGTTCGTGGACGCGGCGCGGACGGCGGGGGGCGGCGGCAGCGGCGGGGGCCGCTTCGGCCACGGCGCGGGCGGGCTTGGCCGGGCGCTCGGCCTGCTGGGCGCGGCGGGCGGCGTTCTTTTCGGCGGCCCAGCCGGCAGTGTCGGTAAAGTCACGCAGACGCAGACCCACGGCATAGCCCAGGCCCCATAGGCCCAGGATCAGGAACAGGCCCCCGGCGATCCAACGCCCGGCGGGGATGTGCAGGGCGGCTAGGCCTTGGGCCGACAGACCCGTCACGCCGTCGCCCCACAGACCGCCGAGGCCAGTGGCCAGCGGCCACTTGGCCGGCGCGGCCAGAGCCGACAGGGCGGCGGACAGCAGCAGGACGCCGACGACGGCGCAGAAGATCTTGAAGGCGGTCGGCTGCAGCCGGTGTTGCAGGGCGTCGCCGATGGCGGTCGCCAGGCCAAAGGCGATCAACAGCAGGACGGCGGGCCAGGCCGCCAGACCCAGGGACTGCATCATCAGGTCGGCGAAGGTCGCGCCGACGCCGCCCAGCCAGTTGGTCGCGCCTTGCGTCGAGGCGGCGTTGAGGCTGGGGTCCGCCGGGTTCCACGAGATCATGGCGACCAGCAGCAGGGTCGCCAGAAGGGCTTGCAGCACGCCGCGGAAACGCACGGCGAAGGGCGCGCCCCAGACGATGCGGGCGGTGGACCAGGCGCGTTGGCCGAGCGCGAGGGCGGCGGACATGAAGGCGAACCTCAGAAGACTAGGCCTCCCTTGTCGCGCGACAGGGTTAAGGGGCTGTTTACCAGGCGGGCGGGATCAAGCGCCAAATGAGAAGGATGGGCGACCCATGGCGGATCGGAAGCTTGAAGGCCCAGGCAGCGAAGGGAGGCTCAAGGCGGTTCGAAAGGGCTTTCGTCGGACGTCACAACGCTTGCACGGCCGGTCCAAATTGGCTGGTTGGGCCGCTATGGGGCGCACCTTCTTCGTTTGGTTCGCCGGGTTGGCGCTGTTTGCATTGGCGACGTTGCTGATCACGGACGCCTTGCTCTGAAGGCTTGCGACCTCTCGCCTCTGGACGCGGGCGGTCATCGGCGCGACACAGGCGGCATGGCTCAGACGGACTACGACATCATCATCGCGGGCGCGGGACTGGCGGGGGCGACGTTTGCGCTGGCCGCGGCCCAGGGCGGGCTGAAGCCGGTTCTGGTCGATCCCCAGCCGTTCGACGCCCAGCTGGCGCCGACCTTCGACGGGCGTTCGACCGCCATCGCCTATTCGACCTTCCGTATGCTGGATGCGCTCGGCCTGGGCGCGAGCCTGCGTCCCCACGCCTGCCGCATGGACCGGATTCTGGTCACGGACGGCAAGCGGCCGGGCGCCGCCAGCCGCCCGCCGTCGCCGGCCTATATCCGCTTTGACGCCGACGAGATCGGCGACCGCAACGGCGGCGAGCCCCTGGGCTATATGCTGGAGAACCGCCGCATCCGCACGGCCTTGGCCGAGGCCGTAACCGCCGCCGGGATCGAGGTCCGCGCCCCCGCCAGCGTGGCCGGGGTCGAGGTCGGGCCGGGTCTGGCGACGGTGACGCTGAAGGGCGGCGCGACCATCAATGCGCCTCTGGTCGTGGGCGCCGAGGGGCGCGGCTCGACCGTGCGTCGGGCGGCGGGCATCGACACCTTCGGCTGGGGCTATGGCCAGAGCGGCGTGGTGGCGACGGTCAAGCTGGGCCGCGACCACGGCAATGTCGCCCACGAGTATTTCCTGCCCGACGGCCCCTTCGCCATCCTGCCTCTGACGGAGCAGCGCGCCAGCCTGGTCTGGACCGAGAGCACGCGCCGGGCCGAGGCGCTGAAAGTCGCCTCGGACGAGGCCTTCCACGCCCACCTGATGCGCCGCTTCGGCGAATTCCTCGACGGGGTCGAGGTCGTCGGACCGCGCTTTGTCTATCCCCTGTCGCTCAGCCTGGCCGAGAAGCTGGTCGCGCCGCGCATCGCCATCCTGGGCGACGCCGCCCACGGCGTGCACCCCGTGGCGGGGCAGGGGCTGAACATGGGCCTGAAGGACGCCGCCGCCCTGGCCGAGGTGCTGACCGACGCCGTGCGCATCGGCGAGGACATCGGCTCGGAGCTGGTGCTGGAGCGCTACGCCCGCTGGCGGCGGTTCGACAATGCGGCGCTGGCGGCGGGCTTTGACGGCTTTGTGCGGCTCTTCTCCAACGACCTGCCGCCGGTGCGGCTGGCGCGCGACCTGGGCATGGCGGCGGTCAACCGCATCGCCCCCCTGCGCCGCGCCTTCATGCACGAGGCGGGCGGCGCGACCGGCGACCTGCCGAAGCTCCTCAAGGGCGAAGCGCTCTAGCCCGAGAAGGCTATGAACCGCTCAAGCAGGCCGCCACCGCGTGGCGGGCGATAGCGACGCCAGAGATCGTCTTGCGATCTCTGGGAAAAAACGAAGCCTAGTCTTCTAGGCTTCGGGCGTCCTCGGCCAGCATGATCGGCACGCCGTCGCGGATGGGGAAGGCCAGCTTGGCGCCGGTCGAGATCAGTTCGTTGCGCTCGCGGTCATAGGTCAGGCGGCCGCGCGTGACCGGGCAGACCAGGACCTCCAGCAGGCGGGGGTCGACCGAGACGGGGGTGTTGAAGGCGTCGCTCATGGGATCTTTCTTAGTGGGCTATCGCGCTTCGCGCTACTTGAGCCCGTTTGGTGGGTCAGGCTCCCAAGGAGGCAGTATGGGTCGCGCCTCGCGCTACTGCATCGCCGGGTTGTCGTCGTCGCCGTCGCTGGCGGCGTCGATGCGCAGCAGGGCGGTCAGGGCCTGGGCGCGGTCTTCCAGCGTCATGGCCTCCAGCAGGGCCTGTTTCTCGGGCGGCTCGAACGGCAGGGCCATGGCCAGGCTGTTGATCAGGGCCTCTTGCGGCGCGGCCTCGGCGGTGTCCCAGTCCACGTTCAGGCCGCGATGTTCCAGATAGGGGCGCAGGGCGTCGAGGAAGCCGTGGCGGTCGAAGTCGGCGGCGGGGTCGGGGGCGCGCAGGTCGGCCTCGAACGGGGCGAAGTCGGCGCGGACCTGACGATAGGGCGTCTTGACCTGAAGCTCGGTGGTGACGCGGAAGCGGCAGACTCCGGTCAGGGTGATCAGATAGCGCCCGTCCGAGGTCTCGTTGAAGCTGGTGATGCGCCCGGCGCAGCCGACGCGGGCCAGGGGCGGCTGGATATCGAGATCACCCAGCGGCTGGATCAGGCCGATCATCCGGTCCCCGGCCATGGCGTCGTCGACCATGTTCAGATAGCGCGGCTCGAACACGTTCAAGGGCAGCTGGCCGCGCGACAGCAGGATCGACCCCGGCAAGGGGAAGACCGGGATGACCTGGGGCAGTTCAATCGCCTTGATATAGCCCTGGGCCATCGCCGGTCTCCGGTCAGGCGAACAGGATGGAGGACAGGCGGCGGCGGCCGTCGCGGGCGACCTCGCTGGTCGCGCCCGCGGCCTCGAACACGGTCAGCAACTGCTTGCGCGCCGCCTGGTCGTTCCACTCGCGGTCGGCCTTGACGATGGCCAGAAGCTGATCGACCGCGCCGCCCAGGTCGCCGGCCGAGGCCAGGGCCAGGGACAGGTCGTAGCGGGCCTGATGGTCGTTCGGGTCAGCGGCGATCCTGCCTTCCAGTTCCGCCGTGGCGCCGGTCGGGGCCGAGGCGGCCAGCGCCAGCTGGGCGCGGACGCTCTGGACCATGGGATCGGCGGAGTCGGCGGGGGCCATGGCGATGGTCTGGCGCGCCTGTTCGGCGTCGCCCTCGGCCAGATAGACGCGGGCCATGCCGGCGATGGCCTTGGGGTTGTCGGGCTCCATGGTCAGGACATGGGCGAAGGCCTGGGCCGCGCCGCCGAGGTCGTTGAGCGACAGGGATTCCTCGCCCAGCGACAGCAGTTGCTCGACGTCGGTGTTGACGCCCGCGCCGCCGGTCAGCTTGTCGATGAAGGCCTTGATCTGGCTGTCGGGGATGGCGCCCTGGAAGCCGTCGACCGGCTGGCCGTTGACGAAGGCATAGACGGTCGGGATCGACTGGACCCTCAGTTGGCCCGCATAGGCCGGGTTCGCATCAACGTCGATCTTGACCATCTTCACCGCCCCGGCGGCGCCGCGCACGGCCTTTTCCAGAGCGGGACCGAGGGTCCGGCACGGGCCGCACCAGGTGGCCCAGAAGTCGACGATGACCGGCTGATGTTTCGAGGCCTCGATCACGTCGGCCATGAAGGAGGCGTCCGTGCCGTCCTTGATCAGGTCATCGGAAAGCGTGGGGTCGGCGAAGGTCATGATCGGGTCCGCGTAAGGGTCGAAGAATCGTAACGGATCAGATGGCGTCGGGATGCCTCCTCATCAAGCGCCAAGTGACGAAGCTGAGGCGTCTGGCCGCAAGGGGGCGAGGGCGGCGGCGAAAAAACAGAGTCTAATTCGTCTAATGAGTCTGAAATCGGAGGTCCGGTTCACTCTGCCTATAGCGGACCGCTGCGTCAGAAGAGGTCGCGCCGCGCCTTGTGGCCGCGTCCCTATCCACGTCACCCTCGGGCTTGTTCCGAGGGCCCATTTCAGACCAAGCGCCGTGGCAAGTGATGATGCCTGAAGCCGCCATAGGCCCTCGGGACAAGCCCGAGGGTGACGACCAGCAAGTTCTACAGCCGGTCCATGCGCAGCCAGCGGGCGTCGCCCAGCCAGGCGGTCTTCAGGGCCTGTTCCGCCGCCGCCGCCTCGGTCGCGTGGCCCTGGGCCGCTTCGCTGCGGGCCAGGCCGTAGAGGGCCCAGCCGTTGTTGGGGGTCTGGACCAGGGCGTAGCGGAAGGCCTCGGCGGCCTCGGCGGGGCGACCGGCCTGATAGAGGGCGGCGCCCAGAGACTGATTGACCGGATAATACCAGTAGGGCGGCTCCTGATAGGGCAGGGCGGCTTCGATGGCGACGGCGCGACGATAGTGGCCGGCGGCTTCACGATGGCGGCCCTGGGCTGCGGCGAACCGCCCGCGCGCCACGGCCTCGGCCAGGGTCAGCAGGTCGGGGGCGGGAACGCCCTGGGCGATCATGTCGGCGAAGGCGTCCGACGCCTTCAGCGCGTTCAGGGCCGCCAGCTCGCGCTCGAAATGCGGCCGGTCGCGCAAGCGGGCGTAGGCGACGGCGCGGGCGTAACGGCGCAGGGCGACCGCATAGGGCAGGCGGGCGTCGGGCGCGGGGGCGGCCAGGATGGTTCGCGGCGCGGCGAACTGGGCCAGGGCCTGATACGGGGCGGCGTCGATGACCTGAATCCAGGCGATGCGGGCCGAGGTGGCGGGGTCCAGCACGGTGCGCAGGCGCCGCGCCTCGCTCAGGGCCGTGTCCATGTCGCCCGCCATCCGGGCCGAGGCGACGATGAAGTGGATGTTGTGCGGATAGTAGCCGTAGCGGACCAGGCTCTGGTCGCCGGCATCGCGGATGAAGGCCTCGTCGGCCCGCGCCGCCGCCAGGTTCAGGCGGATGGAGTCGGCGTAGCGGCCGCGCCGCATATAGATGTGGCCCGGCATGTGGACCAGGTGGCCAGCGCTGGTCGTGGGGGCGGCGGCCAGGCGGTCGGCGGCGGCCTCGGCGCGTTGGGGATCGGCGGCTTCCATCAGGTGGATGTAGAGGTGGGCGGCCTGAACGTGATCGGGGGCGCGGGCCAGGACGCCCTCGACCAGACGCACCGCCTCGCCGCTGCGGCCCACGGGGGTGCGCTTGTCGGCCTGCCAGTAGTTCCAAGGGGTCGTGTCCATGACCGCCTCGGCGGTCAGGACGGCGATGTCCTCGTCCTCGGGGAAGCGGGCGGCGACGGTCAGCATGGCGTCGGCGTAGGCGGCGTCCAGGGCGGCGCGGTCCGCCGCCGGGTCGTCGGAATAGCGCCGGGCCAGGGCCTCGATCAGGGCCTGCTCCTGCGGCGTGCCGAGGGTCCGAAGGGTCATGGCGCGCGCCAGGGCGGCCATCGCCGCCGCCCGATCGCGCTCGTCCATCGGGGCGTTGATGTTGGGGCCGAGCGCCACGGCCTCGCCCCACCAGCACAGGGCGCAGTCGGGATCGAGCGCCTGGGCCGCGCGGAACGACTGCACGGCCCCGGCGTGGTTGAAACCGTAGGCCAGCATCAGGCCCTGGCTGAAATAGGCCTGGGCGCGGGCATCGCGCGTCGTCGCGATCAGCTTTGAGCCGGTCAGGTCGGGATAGAGGGGGATGGCCTGGGTCTGACTGGTCTGGGTCTGACTGGCCTGGGCCTGACCGGCGGGGGCGGCGACCGCCGAGCCGATCAGCAGGGCGCGGGCCAGGGCGCCGCCCGTCTGAGCCGGACCGCACAGGGCGCCGAACAGGCGAGCGGGGTCCAGCGGCGGGACCGCCGACACGGACGACAGGGCGGTCGAGTCGGTCAGGACCAGGCCGACGCCGCCGACGGCCAGGACTTTCCACAACAGTCGCATGCACCGTCTCCCTTGCGGGTCTGAAGCCACGAACATCGGCTGCGTCGCGCGGACGCAGAGCGAAAGAACGCCGATACTAGACGAGATGGGGTCTTTGAGGCAGCGTGATTCAGGGAAACGGGACTTTTCAGAACCGGCCGCCGAAGCAGACCCATTGAAGGTCCGCTAAGGGCGCGGACATCTGGCGTTTGGCGGAACATGGGCTCCTGATCCGAGCCGCCAAGCTTCTTGCGCTAATATCGCAGTCTGTGAAGGTGGAGTTATGCAACTCTTGCGAGGTCGAAAAACAACCAGCCTCGCGGTGCTTGCGGGGGCCCTTGTCCTCGTCTCGTTTGCTGGAGCGCCCGCTTCTGCGGCGCAGGTCAGGCCTGCAGACCCGGCGGTGACCGAGGTGGAGGACGTCACCGTGATCGCCCAGGCGACCCGGCGCGCGACGGGGCGGTTCGCCAGCCAGATCGCCAACGGGCCGCCGGGGCGGCTTAGGGCGCGCTGGGATCGTGAAGTCTGCATCGGCGTCATCAACATGGACCGCGAACACGCCCTGTTCCTGATCGAGCGTGTGTCCCAGGCTGCACGGCCCTTGGGGCTGAGGCTTGGCGAACCGGGCTGCAAGGCCGACGTCAGGATCTATGTCACCGACCAGCCCGACGCCCTGACAGTCAGCCTGACGGACACCTATCCGCTGTCTTTCCGGCCGGCGCGGCGCTTGGTCAGCCTGGGCAACGAGGCGCTGGAACGGTTTCGGACTTCTGACGCCCCCGTGCGATGGTGGCACGTCAGCGCCCCCATCATGGACGGCACGAACCAGTTGGCGATGACCGTCAATTCATCGGAGGACCCGCGCCAGCCCATGAATGTCGCCGTGCGTAATGGCTCGCGCCTGCGGGGCAATACGCGTGACGACCTGATCGGCGTGACCATCGTGCTGGACCTCAATCAGATCGGCGCCGTCGATTTCGGCGCTCTCAGCGACTACGTCGCCATGGTCGCCCTGGCGCCGGTCGATCCGTCGGCGGACGCGAAGGGGTTGAATACGGTGATGAACCTGTTTTCTCAGCCCGAAGTGACGGGCTTGACGACCATGGACCGGGACTATCTGGCGGCCCTGTATTCGGCCTCGCGCTCGCCGATGACTGTCAGTCAGCAGAGCGCCGAGATCGCCGACCGCATGACGACGGCCAGGCTTCGTCGGGCGCGGGCCGAGGTCGAGCCGCATCGCTGATCGCCTCACGACATTGCGTAGTCGCCATTCCGTTGTTCGCGGTGATTGGCGCCAAGGCCCAGATCGATGGTCTGAACGCCCAGAAGCGGACGGATATGAACGACAGCAACGGGTCGATTTCGGTCCTGGGTTTCGGCGCCGAAAGCGGACATTGGTGTCCAAGCCGGAAAGCGGACGCCCCCAACGTCAGCTAAGGGTGGAAAGCGGACATTTGCCGATACGGCCCCGTGCGCTAGGCTCTCAACATGACCGACGCTTTTGCCGATGATAACGACAAGCCGGACCTGAAATTGGGTGGGCTTTCCATTTGGGCGGAATCCAGAGAGCGACCCGACGATGATGATTATTGGGATGGCAACTGGCTCATCATTCGCGCGAGAGTCGACGCCCCCGGCTCGTCAGTGGAGTTGAGGGGACCTTGGCTCCGCACTGACGAAGTTGCTTCTTTCCTCACCGAGGTTGAGGCCATGTCGAGGGATTTGCATGGAAAGGCGACACTCGCCCCCATTGAACCGGCTATTAAAGCCACGCTTGAGATGGGCTCGTTGGGGCAAATCGCGGTCTATGTCGAAGCCACCCCTGATCATCTTGAGCAACGGCACTCCTTTCACTTCGGGTGCGACCAATCCTTCCTCCCTGAGATCATTCGGGGGTGCCGAAAGATTCTCCTGAGATTTCCGGTCAAGGGCTCCAGTCTTTAGGCACGCCAATGTCCGTAACGGGTCGCAAGCTGACCTTGGGTTTTAGCGACACAGACGGACGATGGCCGTCAGGCCGGGGGCGTGGGCTTGGAGGGGTTCAGTCCAGGGCGTCGAAGTCCACCACCAGCGGGGCGCGGTGCAGCAGGGTCAGGACGCGGCGGAAGTCGGCCTGATCCAGGGCGGTGGTGGCGGTGTTGGTCAGGGGATGGAAGTTGACCACGTCGGCGTCCCACAGGCGCTGATCGAGGACGAAGGTCACGCGTTGCTGCGTGTCGTTGATCAGGCCGAGCGCCGTGACCGAGCCGGGGCGGACGCCCAGGGTCTCCCACATCAGGGCCTCGTTGCCGAAGGACAGGCGGTCGGAGCCGAGCGTCCGATGGGCGCGTTTCAGGTCGATGACCGTGTCCTGGGCCGCGGAGATCAGCCACAGCCGGCCCTTCTTGTCCTTGAGAAACAGGTTCTTGGTGTGGAGGCCGGGCAGGGCGGCCTTGAGCTCCAGCCCCTCCTCGACGCGGAAGACGGCGGGGTGGTCGTGGGTGGTCTGGACCACGCCGTTCTCGGCCATCCAGGCCAGCAGGCGGGCGCGGTCATAGGCGGGCGCGGGCTCGGGTGTGGCCTCGGGGGCGGTCGGTTCGGGAGCGGTGTCGGTCATCTCGGCCTTGTCGGACGGGCGGCGGGGGCGATAGGGGAAGAGGACATCATCGTTACCCCCTGTTCGACCTGTTTGGGAGCCCGCGTCTTGGAACTGGAATGCTATCCGATGAGCCCCCGGCCGTGCGACCTGGTGCCCGGTCGCCAGTCGCGCAACTGGATGGACGCCTTCGCCAGTCGGCATCCCTATCGCTGTCTGCCGCTGACCATGGCCAACACCACGGGGTGGGAGATCCTGGTCCCGTTCGGCTTCACCGCCGAGTGGAACGGCGGCCCGGCCCAGTCGGACATCAAGATCACGCCTGACCGCCCGCAACCAGAGCTGGACCACTTCGTCACCTCGCACTTCTCGCGCGGGGTGCTGACCATGCACCCGCAGTATCTGTTCAGGACGCCGCCGGGCTGGGGGATGCTGGCGCAGGGCTCGCCCAACCACGTCAAGGACGGCATCCAGCCCCTGACCGGTCTGATCGAGACCGACTGGCTGCCCTTCCCCTTCACCATGAACTGGATCTTCACGCGGCCGGGACGGGTCAAGTTCGAGAAGGGCGAGCCCTTCTGCTTCATCCTGCCGGTCGAGCACCGCAAGGTGGAGGCGTTCGAGCCGGTGATCCGGTCGCTGGAGTCCAACCCCGGCATGAAGGGCCAGTTCGAGGCCTGGAACCGGGCGCGCACCGATTTCAACACCCGCCTGGCCTCGGGCGACCCCGATGCGGCCAAGGAGGCCTGGCAGCGCTTCTACTTCAAGGGCGAGGTGCCTGAGGAGCTGGGCACGGCGCCCGCGACCCATTCCAACAAGCGCCGGTTGAAGAATCCTCGGGTCGGCTAAAACGAGGGCTTTTCTCCCCATTTTCATGGGGAGGTGGCGCGGCGCGATAGCGACGTGACGGAGGGGGCGTCTCGACGGGAGAGGGCGGCGCCGCCCCCTCCACCGCTACGCGGTCCCCCTCCCCACGAGTGGGGAGGAAAGGGTACAAACAGAAACGCCCGCCCCATTGCTGAGGCGGGCGTTTTTAGTTCGGCGCTCAAGCAGGCAGGCCATTAGCGCGACAAGAATGCGCTCAAGCAGAGAGCGACCGCGTCGCGCGCGATAGCGCCTTCTTACTTGGAGACCGGCCGCGCTACGCGCGGGCCCAGGTTGTTGATGACCTCGCGGGCGTCGAAGGCGTTGGGGTCGCCGGCGGGCTTGGGACCGCGGCCCATGACGATCTCGGCCGTGGCCTCGTAGCGGTCGACCTGACGGATGTCGCGGTCGCGACCCCAGTAGGGGTCCCAGGTGCTCCAGTAGCCGCGCTGATAGAAGCGCCACTGGGGACCCCAGTAGGGACCATAGCGGTCGTAGTAGAAGGGATCGGGCGTCGTGTAGAAACGGGTGTCGCGGTCAGTGGCGCGGGTCACGGTGGCGAACCAGTCGTAACCGTTCTCGGCCGTCAGCTCGGCCGAGCGCAGCAGCAGGGACATCTCGACCTGATCGCGCGAGGTGACCGAGTTGCCCGAGAAGCTGACGCTGAAGCGGTTGCTTTCGAGCCTTTGCTCGGCGTAGCCGCCGCGCTGGCCGTTCAGGCCGGCAGGCTGATAGGGGGTGGCGGTGGCGCAGGCGCCCAGCGCCAGGGCGCCGGCGAGAGCAACCAGAACCGACGTCTTGCGTAGGTTTTTCATGGGAGGTTCTCCTTGAACGTCCATAGAACGTCGATGGTGCTGAACGACAGGTGAACAGCCAAGTTCCCGAGCCTGCGACACAGACGCCTATCCCTGCAATCTGGTGACGATCAGGACGGCTGCAAGGATCAAAAGGCCGCCGACGAAAATTCCGAATCCGCGCTTGAAACGGGGCTCGTTCATCCGGTTCGCCAGGGCGGCGCCGCCCAGGCCGTAGGCGCTCATCGACAGGACGTCCATGCCGATGGTGGCCAGGGCGAACAGGGCCAGCTGGGGCGCGACCGGACGATTCACGTCCAGGAAGGGCGGCAGGACGGCGGTGAAGAAAAGGATGGCCTTGGGATTGGCGATCTGGACCGCAAAGCCGTCGATCAGGGCGCTGCGGCCGCGCCTGACCTCGACATGGTCCGGCTCGGCGGCGGTGGCGAAGGCGCCGCGCAGGGCCTTGATCCCCAGCCAGGCGACATAGAGGGCGCCCAGGACGGCGATGATGCGGAAGACCTGGGGGAAGGCGGCGACCAGGGCGCCGAGGCCGAGGGCGGCGGCGCCGAACCAGACCAGGGTGGCGGCGTTCATCCCGACCACGCCGATCAGGGCCGAGGCGCGGCCCTTCTCCATGCCGGTCGCCACGGCGAACAGGTTGGCCGGTCCGGGCGTGACGGCCATGACAGCCATGACGCCCAGGAAGGCGGCGTAGAGATGCGGATCGACGGGAAGCGCGGCCATAAGACCCTTTCCGGCGGGGCGCCGGTCAGGTCAAGCTCTGGAAGCGCGGATCAGGCTTCGGCAGGCGGGGCGGGCGGCGTCGGGGGCGCGAGCGGGGTGTTGAAGGCCGCCTCCACCTCGTCCAGGGCCTCTTCCGACTGACCGACGGCGTAGTCGGCCATCAGGCCATAGGTCACCATCTGGTCGGGGTCGGCGTGGGCCCAGGCGCCGTTGCTCGCCAGGCCCTGAACCATGGGTTCGACACCGGCCAGGGCCTCGGCCACCACGGCGTCGATGTCGATCTCGGCCAGGGCCTGCTGGGCGATCTCGCCGGCCTGTTGCGTCGCCAGACTGGTGAAGGCGTTGACGTGGGGCTGATATTCGGACCACAGGGCGGCGATGCGCAGGCCCTTGGTGGTTTCGTCGAGGGCGTCGTCGTCCTGGATGGCTTCGGCGCGTTCGCCGAACTCCTCCATCTTGGTCTCGAAGGCGGCGCCGGCGGCCTCCAGCTGGATCTCGGCGGCGGTCTTGCTCTCCTGCGCCACAGCGGCGGAGACGGGCAGCAGAGCGAGGGCGGCGGCGAGTGACAGGGCGCGGATCATGACGGAGCTCCTTCGGCGGACGCGGCAAGGTCCGTCGAACACCGTCCGACCTCAAGTGAAATCGCGGTAAGGCGACGGGACGGGCGCGAAACCCGTCCCGTCGTGGCGGTTACTGCGGCGCGGCAGGCGCGGCGGCCTGGGCGGCGATGGCCTGAGCGGCGCCGGCGCGGATCTGGGCGGGGATGCCGCGCAGGGCGGGGCCGACCTGGGCGCGGGCCTCCGTCATTTGCTGACGCTTGGCGTCATCCGTCGTCGCGGCGATCTCGCTGTCGATGAAGGCTTCCAGCTGGGTGGCGAAGCCTTCGATGTCCGGCTGGTAGCGGGCCAGGACGGCGTCGACGTCGGCCATGCCCTTGGTCTGGTCGCCGCCCGAAGCCGTGATGGCGGCCTCCAGTTCGGGTTGAAGCTGGGCCATGCGGGCCTCGAAGGCCTGGGCCTTGGCTTCCATTTCGATCTCGGCGGGGGACTTGACCGGGGCCTCAGCGGCAGCCGGAGCAGCGGCGGGGGCTTCCTGGGCGAAGGCGGGGACGGCGAAGGCGAGGGCCGCCGTGGCGGCGAGGACGAGACGCAGGGACATCAGAGACTCCGGTTGAACAAGGAGCCTGAAGACTCCGTCGGCGCGGAAGGTTGCGCACTTCCGTGGCGATGTGGAGGGTTTTTTGCGGCGCGCCGCTTGTGCCGGTTTGCGCCGGACCCGCATCGCCACGGCGAGCGACCTCGGTTAGGCTGACGAAAGACCGCTGCGAGGGGATTTCCTGATGTTCTCCAAGACCATGACTGCAATGTTCGTCGTTGCGGCGACGGCCGTCGGGGCCGCGCAGGCCAGAGCCGCCGAGCCAGCGCGGACCTATGCGGTCAGCGGCGAGTGCGGCGGGCGGCCGGCGACGACGGTGCGGATGGCGCCGGACCTGTGTCTGGGTCTGGTCTGGCAGGGGGCGGGCGCCGACGGTCCGCGAATGCCGCGCGGCCTGATGCAGTTGGCCGACGGCGACTGGCTGGTGACCGACCTGGGCGGCTGGGAGGCGGGGAAGGGCGCGATCTGGCGCCTGTCGTTTGCGACGGATGGCGCGGCGCGCTGGCGGCGGCTGGCGGGCGGCCTGTCCATGCCGCACACGGTGGCGCGCGGGCCGGACGGGCGCCTCTATGTGTCGGAGATGAACCGTATCCTGACGCTGGACCCCGAGGCGGCGGACCCGGGGCAAAGCGTGCGGACCGTGATCGGCGACCTGCCGGACAACCGCCTGCACGATAACCGCCACCCGCTGTCGAGTTTTGTTTTCGACGGGAACGGCGACCTGCTGGTCAATGTCGGGGCGCCCAGCGACCGCTGTCTGGATGCGGCGGGCAAACCAAGAGCGGATGCGCGCGGAGCCTGCGTCGAGGAGGCGAAGACGGCCCAGGTTCGGCGCCACGCCTATCTGGGGAATGGCCGCTGGGCCGAGGAGAGCACGGTCTTCGCCAGCGGGCTGAGGAACTCCATCGCCCTGGTCCGTCATTCGTCGGGGACGGTGCTGCAGGCCGAGAACTCGGTGGACCTGCCGACGGCGGAGCATCCGTTCGATGAGGTCAATGTGCTGCGCCAGGGCGGGCATTACGGCTGGCCCTATTGCGTGGATTTGCAGACGCCGCTGCCCGGTTGGCCGGCGCGTCAGGCGCGTTGCGGCGAGCGGGAGCAGCCGGTCGCCCTGCTGCCGCCGCACGCGGCGCCGCTGGACATGATCTATTACGAGGGGGCGATGTTTCCGGAACTGCGTGGCCGTCTGCTGATGACCTGGCATGGCTTTCGGCGCACGGCGGGGCGGATCACGGCGGTGGAGACGAACGAGGCCGGAGTTCCGCTGACGGACACGGGCGGGCGCTACGCCATCTATCCGCGCGGGTCGCTGGCCTATCCGGCCGGGGCGCCGAGCGTGAAGGGCAAGGTGTTGACGCCGGGCTGGGACCGCGTGGCCGGGCGTCAGCCGCGCGGCTCGCCGGTGGTCATGGCGGTGGCCGCCGACGGGTCGATCTGGGTCACGGATGACCGTAGCCGGGCGATCCTGAGGATCGCCCGGCCCTAGGCTTTGGTCTTTAGGGCTTAGCCCTTGTTGCGGGCGTCGCGCTTGGCCAGGACGCGCAGACGCAGGGCGTTCAGCTTGATGAAGCCCTCGGCGTCGTGGTGGTCATAGGCCTGAACGCCTTCTTCGAAGGTCACCAGGTCCTGATCGTAGAGGCTGTTTTCGCTCTCGCGGCCGATGACGGTGGCGTTGCCCTTGTAGAGCTTGACCCGCACCGTGCCCGAGACCTTCTCCTGGCTCTTGTCCACGGCGGCCTGCAGCATCTCGCGCTCGGGCGAGAACCAGAAGCCGTTGTAGACGAGGTGGGCGTATTTGACCGCCAGTTCGTCCTTCAGGTGCATGGCGCCGCGGTCCAGGGTGATGGATTCGATGCCGCGGTGGGCGGCCAGCAGGATGGTGCCGCCCGGGGTCTCATAGACGCCGCGCGACTTCATGCCGACGAAGCGGTTTTCAACCAGGTCCAGACGGCCGATGCCGTTGTCGTGGCCGTACTGGTTCAGCGCGGTCAGGATGGTCGCCGGGCTCATGGCCTCGCCGTTGATCGAGACGGCGTCGCCCTTCTCGAAGCCGATGGTGATGACCGTGGCGACGTCAGGCGCGGCTTCCGGCGAGATGGTGCGCTGGTGCACGAACTCGGGGGCCTCGACGGCGGGGTCTTCCAGCACCTTGCCCTCGGACGAGGAGTGCAGAAGGTTGGCGTCGACCGAGAAGGGGGCCTCGCCGCGCTTGTCCTTGGAGATCGGGATCTGGTGCTTCTCGGCGAAGTCCAGCAGGGCCTCGCGCGAACGGAACTCCCACTCGCGCCAGGGCGCGATGACGTGGATGTCGGGGTTCAGGGCGTAGTAGCCCAGCTCGAAGCGAACCTGGTCGTTGCCCTTGCCGGTGGCGCCGTGACAGACGGCGTCGGCGCCCAGCTGACGGGCGATCTCGATCTGGCGCTTGGCGATCAGCGGACGGGCGATCGAGGTGCCGAGCAGGTACTGGCCTTCATAGAGGGCGTTGGCGCGGAACATGGGGAAGACGAAGTCGCGCACGAACTCTTCGCGCAGGTCGTCGATGAAGATGTTCTCGGGCTTGATGCCCAGCTTCAGCGCCTTTTCCTTGGCGGGGGCCAGCTCTTCGCCCTGGCCCAGGTCGGCGGTGAAGGTGATGACCTCGGCGCCGTATTCGGTCTGCAGCCATTTCAGGATGATCGAGGTGTCCAGCCCGCCCGAATAGGCGAGGACGACTTTCTTGGGGGCGGGCGAGGTCATCAGTCGAAACTTCCTTTCGAGAAAACGCGGGGAGGCGTGTTTGGCGCGCTTAAAGGACCAGACGCCGCGCGATGCAAGGGCATGATTGTGTCGTGAGCCCCAGATGTGAAAAAGGCGCCGCGGCCGAAGCCGCGACGCCCTTCAGGATTCAGGCGGCCGCTGGCCTCAGACGAGGGCCTTGAGCTGGTCGACCAGATCGGTCTTTTCCCAGCTGAAGCCGCCGTCGGCGTCGGGGCTGCGGCCAAAGTGGCCATAGGCGGCGCTGCGGCGATAGATGGGCTTGTTCAAGCCCAGGTGCTCGCGGATGGCGCGCGGCGAGGCGCCGCCGATCAGCCGGGGCAGTTCGGCTTCCAGCACCGCCTCGTCGATCTTGCCCGTGCCGTGCAGGTCGACGTGGACCGACAGGGGCTTGGACACGCCGATGGCGTAGCTGATCTGGATGGTGCAGCGGTCGGCCAGGCCGGCGGCGACCACGTTCTTGGCCAGGTAGCGGCAGGCATAGGCGGCCGAACGGTCGACCTTGGTCGGGTCCTTGCCCGAGAAGGCGCCGCCGCCGTGCGGGGCTGCGCCGCCGTAGGTGTCGACGATGATCTTGCGGCCGGTCACGCCGGCGTCGCCGTCAGGCCCGCCGATGACGAAGGTGCCGGTCGGGTTGATGTGCCACTCGGTCTCGTTGGTGATGAAGCCGGCGGGCAGCACCTTCTCGACATAGGGTTTGACGATGGCGGCGACCTGATCCTGGCTCAGCCCGTCCTTGTGCTGGGTCGAGACGACGATCGAGGTGGCGCGCACCGGGCGGCCGTCTTGATAGAAGAGGGTGACCTGGCTCTTGGCGTCGGGCTCCAGGCCCGGCTCCTCGCCCGAATGGCGGGCCTCGGCCAGGGCCTTCAGGATGTTGTGGCTGTATTGCAGGGTGGCCGGCATCAGCTCGGGCGTCTCGTTCGAGGCGTAGCCGAACATGATGCCCTGGTCGCCGGCGCCCTCGTCCTTGTCCTCGCCGGCGTCGACGCCCTGGGCGATGTGGGCCGACTGCGGGTGCAGGTTGTTCTCGAAGCGGAAGGTCTTCCAGTGGAAGCCGTCCTGCTCATAGCCGATGTCGCGGACCACGCCGCGCACCGTGTCCTCGATCTCCTGCTCGACGCCGGGGGCCCAGTTGCCCTCGACGTCCATGATGCCCTTGCCGCGGATTTCACCGGCCAGAACCACCAGGTTGGTCGTCGTCAGGGTCTCGCACGCCACGCGCGCCTCGGGGTCCTTGGACAGGAACAGGTCGACGATGGAGTCGGAGATCTGATCCGCGACCTTGTCGGGGTGGCCTTCCGAGACGCTCTCGGAGGTGAACAGAAACGACGAACGGGCCAAGGCAGGCTCCTGCAAGACGGTGAGGCCGACAGACATATAAAGATATGCTTATACGTTCAAGTGATGACCGAAAAGTGGAGCGGAATCATCTCCGGGCGCCGACGACGGATCGCGCCCGAACGGATGGACGGCAGAGGCCGACTTCTTCTGATTTCAATGTCGGAAAGGAAGTGGTGCCGCTTAGGTGACTCGAACACCTGACCCCATCATTACGAATGATGTGCTCTACCGGCTGAGCTAAAGCGGCTCCGGTCGGCGGCCTGACGAGTGTCGAGGGCCGCGCGAGGTCGGGTCTTTATACGGGTCCGGCGGACTTGCCAAGCGCTGTCAGGACGGAAGTTTCATCCGGGGCGTCGGCGGTGCGGATTTCGGTGAAGCTGAGGGCGGAAAGCTGGGCGGCGGCGGCGGCGGAGATGCAGACGGCGAGGTGCGGGGCGGCGGCTTCCGGGGGCAGGATCGCCACCAGGGCGCGGGCGGCGCGGGGGGAATGGAGCAGCACCGCGTCGAAGTCGGCGGGCGGGGCGACGTGGGTTTCCTCGGCCGCATAGACGGGCAGACGCAGGATTTTATGGTCGGGCAGGAGGGCGGGGAGGTCGCCGGCGGGCTCGCGGGCGCCGGGGGCGAGGATCAGGCCGTCGACGGGCGTGGCGGCGATGAGGCGGGCGAGGGCGTGGATGTCGCCGGCGGCCGAGCGGGCGTCGGTGAAGCCTGCGTCGCGGGCGGCCTCGGCGGTGGTGTCGCCGACGGCGAAGACCGGCAGGGCGCGAAGCTCGGGGGTCAGGGCTGCGAAGGCTTCGACGCCGTTGGGGCTGGTGAAGGCCAGGGCGGCGACCCTGGCCAGGTCGGGCGCGGCGTTCAGGGCGTCGGGCAGGGCGCGGATACGCAGCAGGGGGGCGACGACCGGCTCGTAGCCGAGCGCCGTCAGCCGGGCGGCGGTGCGCGCGGCGCCGGGCTGGGCGCGGGTGATCCAGACGCGGCGGATCGGCCGCATGGTCTAGAGGTCGATCTTCTGGTCGCCGGCCTCGGCCTGGACCTCGCCGCCGAGACGTAAGCCCAGATTACGGGCATCGTCGAGGGCGGTTGTGGCCGAGACGCCGGAGATCTCGCCGACGCGACGCCAGCGGGCCGCGCCGTCGGGGCTGAGCATTTCCGTGGTCAGGCGCAGAACATCGCCTTCGATCGCGGCATAGGCGCCGATGGCGGTGCGGCACGAGCCTTCCAGCGCCGTCATGGCCCCGCGCTCGGCGGCGACGCAAAGCGCGGTCAGGTCGTGGTTGAGGAGGCGGGTCCAGTCGGCGTCGGCGTCGTCCGCGCGCGTCTGGATGGCCAGGGCGCCCTGACCCGGGGCGGGCAGGAAGGCGTCGAGCGACAGGCGCTCGCGGATGACCTCGGACAGGCCAAGACGGTTCAGGCCCGAGCAGGCCAGGAGGATGGCGTCGAAGTCGCCGTCTTTCAGCCGTTTCAGCCGGGTGTCGACATTGCCGCGCAGCATCTCGATCTGCAGGTCGGGGCGCAGGGCCAGGGCCTGGGCCTGACGCCGCAGGGAGGCGGTGCCGAGGCGGGCGCCGTGCGGCAGGTCGGCGAAGCTGGCGAACTGCTCGCTGATGAAGCCGTCGCGGGCGTCTTCGCGTTCGGGGACGGCGGCGATGGCCAGACCCTGGGGCTGTTCGGCAGGGACGTCCTTCATCGAGTGGATGGCGATGTCGACGCGGCGGTCGAGCAGGGCCTCCTCGATCTCCTTGGTGAACAGGGCCTTGCCGCCGACTTCCAGCAGGCGGCGGTCCTGAATGCGATCGCCGGTGGTGACGATCTCGACCAGGGGGACGAGGGTTTCGATGTCGGCTTCAGCCACGCCGAGGGCGCGGCCGATGGCGCGCTGCATCATGCCGGACTGAGCCAGGGCCAGCTTGGAGCGGCGGGTGCCGATGCGAAGGAGGGGTTCAGTCACGTCGAGACGCCGTTGCGAAAGAGGGGGCGGGTCGCTAACTCCGCCCAATGAAGATGGACGCGGACTATAGCAGGGCGACGGACGGGGCAACCGAACGCGGGTCGGACGGATTGACCGTCCTGGGCCTGGAGACCAGCTGCGACGAGACCGCCGCCTCGGTCGTGCGCCTGTCGGCGGCCGGGGCCGAGGTCCTGTCCAGCGTCATTCACAGCCAGATCGACGAGCACGCGGCCTTTGGCGGGGTGGTGCCGGAAATCGCCGCCCGCAGCCATGTCGAGATGATCGACGGGGTGGCGCGTCGGGCCATGGCCGAGGCCGGCATCGACTACGCCGCCCTGGACGGGGTGGCGGCGACGGCGGGGCCGGGCCTGGTCGGCGGGGTCATGGTGGGGCTGAGCTATGGCAAGGCCGTGGCTTTGGCGCGCGGCCTGCCGCTGATCGCGGTCAATCATCTGGAAGGCCATGCGGTCTCGGCGCGGCTGGGGGCGGAGACGACCTATCCCTTCCTGCTGCTGCTGGTCTCGGGCGGGCATTGCCAACTGCTGGAGGTGCGCGGCATCGGCGATATGAGCCGGCTGGGCACCACTATCGACGACGCGGCGGGCGAGGCTTTCGACAAGATCGCCAAGGCCATGGGGCTGGGTTATCCGGGCGGCCCCGCGCTGGAGCGCTTGGCGGCGTCCGGCGACGGGTCGCGCTTTGAGCTGCCGCGGGCCTTGTTGGGGCGCAAGGACTGCGATTTCTCCTTCTCGGGCCTGAAGACGGCGGCTTCGCGGCTGGCCCAGACCTGCGAGAGCGAGCAGGACCGGGCCGATCTGGCCGATGCGGTGCAGAAGGCCATCGCGCGCCAACTGTCCGAGCGGACCGAGCGGGCCATGCTGGCCTATGCCGAGCAGCATCCGCATCGTCATTTTGTGGTGGCGGGCGGGGTTGCGGCCAACAAGACCATCCGGCGCACGCTGGAGGATCTGGCGACGAAGCACGGCTTCAGCTTCCTGGCCCCGCCCATGGTCTATTGCACCGACAATGCGGCCATGATCGCCCTGGCCGGGGCCGAACGGCTGGAAAAAGGCCTGACCTCGGACATCGATGTCGCCGCCCGGCCGCGATGGCCTCTGGACGAGGCGCGCGCGAACGCCGATCCTGTGCACAAGAAAACGGGCCGCAAGGGCGCCAAGGCTTGAAGGCCTTGCGTTCGAGCGGTGGTCGGGGGACCGGAGAAGACATGGAATTTCATACGGCAGGCGTGATTGGCGGCGGCGCATGGGGCACGGCCCTGGCGCAGAGCGCAGCGGCGGCGGGCCTTGCGGTCGTCCTGCAGGCGCGCGAGCCCGAGGTGATCGAGAGCATCCGCACGCGGGGGATGAACGACGCCTTCCTGCCGGGGATCGAGCTGGACTCGGCCATCAACGTCACCTCGGACCTGGCGCATCTGGCCGACTGCGACCTGATCCTGGCGGTGCCGCCAGCCCAGCATATGCGTGCGACGCTTCAGGCCTTTGCGCCCTACGCCCGGCCCGGCCTGCCCATCGTCCTGTGCGCCAAGGGCATCGAGCGCGGCTCGTTGAAGCTGATGACCGAGGTGCTGGCCGAGACGATTCCGGCGGCGACGCCCGCCGTCCTGTCGGGTCCCAGCTTCGCCGCCGAGGTGGCGCGCGGCCTGCCCAGCGCGGTCACGGTGGCCTGTGAGGACGAGGAGCTGGCGATTGCGTTGGCGACGGCGCTGTCGGGGCCGGTCTTCCGTCCCTATCTGGCCGACGACCTGATCGGGGCCGAGACGGGCGGGGCCTTGAAGAACGTCCTGGCCATCGCCTGCGGCATCGTCGAGGGCCGCGAACTGGGCCGCAGCGCCCACGCCGCCGTCATCACCCGCGGCTTCGCCGAGATCGTCCGCGTGGCCCAGGCCCTGGGCGGCAAGGCCGAGACGGTCGCCGGCCTGTGCGGTCTGGGCGATCTGGTCCTGACCTGCTCCAGCCCGCAATCGCGCAACATGAGCCTGGGCCTGGCCCTGGGTCAGGGCATGAGCGTCGAACAGGCCCTGGCCGGCAAGCGCTCGGTGGCCGAGGGCTATGAGAGCGCGCCCGCCGTGCGCGAACTGGCCCGCAAGCTGGGCGTCGAGACGCCGATCTGCGAAGCCGTCGCCGCCGTCCTGGCGGGCGAGACCACAGTGGACGCGGCCATCGAGGCCCTGCTGACCCGCCCGCTCAAGCCCGAACGCGAATAGTGTCCGATACCGCTGAAGCCGCGCCGGAAGAGCGCAAGCGCGTCTGGAAGACGCCGCCGAACGTGGCCCTGTGCGCCGAGGCCGACATCGCCGACCCCGGCTCGCGCGGCTTCGTGCTGCAGATCGGCGAGGCCTTCTTCCACGGCTTTGTGGTGAGAAAAGACGGGGCGGTCGCCGGCTGGGTCGACCGTTGCCCGCACGCGGGCTTCCCCATCGCCATGGAGCTGGACCGCTATCTGACGCCGGACGGGTCGCTGATCATGTGCGGCTGGCACGGCGCCGTCTTCGAGCCGCTGTCCGGCGCCTGCGTCGGCGGACCGTGTGCAGGCGGCAAGCTGACGCCCTGGCCGGTCGAGGCCAGGGGCGGGATCATCCGCACGGCCTAGAGACGGCTATTCCTTCGGGACGATCTTGGGGTCCTTGGTGAAGGCCTCGTCGACCTCTTCCTCGGTGATCCGTTTGGAGGGATCGCCGGGCTGGTTGAGGTTCTGTTCCTCGGTCCCGTCGCCCATCATGCCGGGGTAGGGCGTCTTGGGATCTTTCTCGGCCATGCTGCTGGTTTCCTTCTCTCGGGTTGAGAAAGGGCAATCCCGCAAAGGAGGCGGCGTTCCATCACGGCCGCGCGAGCAAGGCTAGGTCTTCAGGCGCCTGGCGTTGGCCACGACGGCGGCGTGGATGGGCGACAGGGCCTCGGCCTGCAGCTTCAGCATAGCGTTTCCCATGTCCCAGCTGTCGGACAGGGTGCGGGACCATAGGCCCATGCCCCAGGCGGTCTGCAGGGCGGCGGCGCTGGCCAGGGTGTCGGCGCGCGACAGGCGGGCCATGTGGGCCGAGGCCTCAAGGCTCTCGCGGTCGGCGATGCGGCGGCCTTGATCGGCCAGGTCGAGGGCACCCGACGCCACGGCCCCGGCCGAGGCTGTCAGGGCCTCGACCTTTTCCGCCCCCATGCGGCCCAGCTCGGCGTGGTCGGCGTTGAGGGGATCGGCCAGGGCCTCGCCCATGATGGCCAGACGGCGGGCGATGACCTGGGCCGAGGCCTCGGCGGTCTCCTGTCCGGCGCGGGCGGTGCGGGCGGCCTGATCGATAGGGTTCATGGGGCGAGCCTGAGCCTGTTCCGCTCGCCGGGCAAGCAGAACAGGCTCATCCGTATCAGGTCAGTTTCAGGGCAGGACTTCGGCGGCGAAGGCCGAGACGTCCTGGATCAGCGCCGGGATGGAGGCGTCGATGATGCGCTGGCCTTTCTCGGGGCTGGCCTGGGCCGGGTCCGAACCGATGCGGCCGTCGGGGAAGCGGGCGCGATAGTCGAGCGCGTCGCGGATCGGACCCATGGGGGCGATCTTGGGGCTGTAGTCGGCGATCTTGATGTGGTCGGGATAGGCGGCCTGGGTCACGGCGATCTCCGACGGGGTGGCGTGGGCGCCGTGACCGACGGGGAAAATCTCCTCGCACAGCTTGTGCACGCCGGGCAGGTCCCACCAGTTGCGCAGCTTCAGGACAAACGGAGGCTGCTCCTCGACGAAGGACCACTCGGCGTAGATCTCGGCGAAGGTGGCCTCGATGGTGGCGATATTGCCGCCGTGGCCGTTGAGGAAATAGATGCGCTCGAAGCCGTGTCGGGCCAGGGACGACACCCAGTCGGTGATGGCGGCCATGAAGGTCGAGGGGCGCAAGGAGATGGTGCCGGGGAAGGCCAGGTGATGCTGGGCCATGCCGATGTTGAAGGTCGGGGCGATGATCAGGCGCTCGTCGCCCTTCTCGGCGGCGTGGGCGATGATCTCAGGGCAGAGCCAGTCGGTGCCGAGAAGGCCGGTCGGCCCATGCTGCTCGTTGGAGCCGATCGGCACGATGACCGTCTTGGACAGGGCGGCGCCGTCCTTCAGGCGCGCGTCGATTTCGGGCCAGGACGACAGGTGGATCAGCATGGGGGAACTCCGCGAGGGGGCAGACAGACCCCGGCGCTTTACGCCGATCCGGCGAAAGGGCCAAACCGGAGGGCTAATCCGGGGCGAAGGCGCGGATGAAGCGGCGGGCGGTTTCGCGGGCGCGGGCCGGGGCGTCGTCGGTCCTGGGGTGAGGCAGGCCGAGGACCGCGCGCAGGTGGCCGTGGCCCAGGACCATGCCGGCGAACATCTCGGCGGCGGAGGCGGGATCGGGCACCGACAGCAGGCCGAGACGATCCTGTTCGCTCAGCCAGGCGGCGATGCGGCGCACGCTCTCGCCGGGTCCCGCGTCATAGATGGCGCGGGCCAGCTCGGGCGCTTCGGGCGACATCAGGGCCACCCCGCGCAGGGAGGCGCCCTTGCCCTCGCGGCAGATCTTGCTGATCAGGGTCTCGGCGATGGCGGTCAGGACGTCTTCGGGCGCGGCGCCGGACGTCAGCGGCGCGGTCACGGCGTCCGAGCGCTGGGCCGCCAGGGCCCGGCCGATGTCGGTCTTGGTGGGGAAGCGGTTGTAGAGGGTCTGTTTCGACACGCCTGCGCGCCGGGCGATCTCGGTCATCGAGGCACCCGCCCCCTTTTCCACGAACAGGTCCGAGGCGGCCTGAAGAATGGCGGCGCTCTTGAGCGCGTCGATCTGACCAGGGGCGCGGGGCATGTCAGTGCATCTCTGACGGTTCAGCCGAGGGGTTCGGCTTGCCGGGCTTGGACAACAGGGTGACGAAGGCGGCGCAGGCGCAGGCGATGGCCAGCAGGGCGAAGGCGTCGCCGAAGGCCAGGGTCGTCGCCTGTTTTTGCAGCATGCCGTAGAAGGCCTTCATCGCCGCGGCCTGGGGGTCGATGGAGCCGGAGAAGCGCTGGGCCATGCCGGCGATCATGTTCCTGACGGCCACATCCGACTGATTGATGGCGCTGGTCAACTCGACCATGTGCAGGGCCGAGTTCTGGGTCAGGGAGGTGTTGAGGATGGCCAGGCCGAAGGCGCCGCCGACGTTGCGCGACAGGTTGACCAGGCCGGAGGCGTTCTTGACCATGTGTTGCGGCAGGGTGGACATGGTCACCTGCTGCGAGGCGATCATGGCGATCATGACGCCGCAGCCGCGCACGGCTTGAACCCCGGCGAACTCCCAGAAGCCCCACTCGTCCGTAACTAGGCGCGCGTCCCACATGCCCCAGGCGCACAGGATGAAGCCGAGGAACATCAGGATGCGCGGGTCCAGCAGCCGCACCAGACGCCCGGCGAATGGGGCGGTGGCGAACATGGCCAGACCGGACACGACCATGGTGGTGCCGACCTCGGCCGCCGAATAGTCGCGCACCCGCCCCAGGAAGAGGGGCAGCAGGAAGGTGCCGCCGAACAGGGCCGCGCCGACGATGAAGGTCATGATGACCCCGACCACGAAGTTGCGGTTGGCGAAGGCGCGCAGCTCGACGATCGGATTGTAATAGACCAGCGAGCGCCAGATGAAGGCCGGGCCGCAGATCACGGCGACCAGGCTAAGCAGCAGGATGTGGTCGTCGGCGAACCAGTCGTTCTTGGCCCCTTCCTCCAGCACGAATTGCAGGCTCATCAGGAAGGCGGCCATCAGGCCCAGGCCCCACCAGTCGAAGCCCTTGGCGAGCGAGGCGTCGCCCTTGTCGAAATGGGCGTAGCGACCGACCAGGAAGAGGACGATCACGCCGGGGAAGATGTTGATGAAGAAGAGCCAGCGCCAGCTGAGCCATTCCGTCAGGTGACCGCCCAGGGTCGGGCCGACGGTGGGAGCCAGGGTGACGATCAGGCCCATGATGACGCTGGCGGTCACCCGCTTCTCGGGCGGGAAGGCGGTGAAGGCCACGGCGAAGACGGTCGGGATCATGGCCCCGCCGAGGAAGCCCTGCAGCGCGCGGAAGAAGATCATCATCTCGACGGACGACGACAGGCCCACGGCCACGCTCATGATCAGGAAGCCGACGCAGGAGGCCAGGAACAGCTTCTGCGTGCCCCACAGGCGCGACAGGTATCCCGACAGGGGGATCATCACGACCTCGGGGATCAGGTAGGCGGTCTGGATCCAGCTGATCTCGTCGGCCGAGGCGCCGACCCCGGCCTGGATCTGGGGCAGGGAGGCGGCGACGATCTGGATGTCCAGAATGGCCATGAACTGGCCGATGACCATGCCGGCGAAGCCGAGCAGGAGGACGGGCCAGTTGATCTCGGGCTTGGCGTCTACGCCAGCCGGAGCGCCCGCCGAAACGGCGGAGTCAGTCACCGAGCCGTGTCCAGAGAGGCGACAGCGACCTCGCCCAGATGGGCGTCGGCGAAGGCGGCGCCGCCGCGGCTCTTCAGGTCCACCTTGACCTCGACCGACAGGCCGGGCCGCAGGGCGATGGGCTCGCCCGAGGCGCGACGATCGACGACGATGCGGACCGGGACGCGCTGGGTGATCTTGGTGAAGTTGCCGGTGGCGTTCTCGACCGGGATCAGGGCGAACTCGGACCCGGTGGCCGGGGCGAAGCTGTCGACATGGCCGACGATGGACTGGCCGGGGAAGGCGTCGGCCTTGATCTCGACCTCTTGGCCGAGGCGCATGCGCCCGACCTGGGTCTCCTTGAAGTTGGCGACCACATAGGTGTCCTGCAGGGGCACGATGGACATCATCTGTCCGCCGGCCTGGACCACCTGGCCGACGCGGACGCCGCGGGCGCCGACGACCCCGCCGACGGGGGCGCGGATGACGGTGCGATCCAGGGTCAGCTGGGCCTGTTCGACCAGGGCCCTGGCCTGTTCGACGGCGGCGACGCTCTGGCTGCGGGTCGAGCCGAGGACGGCGGCGGTGCGCTGCTCGGCGGTCAGGGCGGCCTGGGCCTGGGCGACCGAGGCGCGGGCGGTTTCGGCGGTGGCGCGCTGGGTCTCGATGCGTTGCTGCGACACCCAGCCCTCGGCGGCCAGCTTGCCGTAGCGGTCGACCTCGGCGCGGGCCAGACCGGCCTGGGCCTGGGCCTGGGTCACGGCGGCGGCTCGGGCGGCGATATTGGCCTGTTCCTGTTCGGCGCGGGCGTCGACATTGGCCACGGCGGCGGTCAGGGCGGACAGGTTGGCCTGGGCCTGGGCCAGGGCGGCCTTGGCGTCGGCGTCGTCCAGACGGGCCAGGATCTGACCGGCCTCGACGCGCTGGTTGTCCCTGACCAGGACCTCGATCACCGAGCCGCTGATGCGCGGGCTGACCAGGACGGTGTCGGCCTGGACGAAGGCGTTGTCGGTCGCCTCCCAGCGCTGCTTGCCCTGCCACCAGACCACGCCGCCGGCGATCAGGGCGAGGCCGACGACGCCGCCGACGATCAGGGGCAGGCGTTTCTTGAGAGTGGCGGGGAGGGCCATGGGGAGACAGCTCGCTTCGATTTCGGCGCGTAAAATGGACAGGGCCGTCCAAAATACAAGGGGCGCCTGCGCGATTTCGTCGCAGGCGTGGCCCCGGCGCCGCGCGGGGCTAGTCCGTTGAGGCTTGGAAGGCCGCCCGCTGGAAGGCTTCGCCGCGCTTCACTGTGAACCGGAGGCTGCGCAGGTTGGCGACGTCGGCCGCAGGATCTGCGGCGACGAAGACGAGGTTGGCCAGCTTGCCCGCTTCGATCGTGCCCATGTCCTCGGACTGGTTGACGGTGCGGGCGGCGGTTCGGGTGGCGGCGACGAGGACGTCGGCGGGGGTCATGCCGACGGCGTTCTGCAGCAGTTCCATCTCCTCGATCAGGGCGGGCCAGGGGGCGCTGTCGGGCGTCTCGCCATCGGTGCCGGCCGAGATGGCCACGCCGGCGCGGTAGGCCTGACGGGTCAGGGCGAAGACCATGGGGCCGGAGCAGATCGGTTGACGCGCGCCGGGCGCGGCGGCGCCGCGATCCTGCTCGGCATAGACCCGGACGGTGGCGTCCAGAACGATGCCTCGATCGCGCATCTGCTCCAGCAGGCTCTGAACCACGGGGTTGTCGCCGTTGAGGAAGGGGGCGCGGTCGATGGGGGTGCGGCTGGCGTAGCTGACGGGGCGATCCGCCGGGGCCTGGGCCTGATGCGCCAGGATGCAGGCGTGGGACATGACGTCGGGACCGGCGGCGATGACCTCCTGCGGGGTGGCCGGATAGACCATGGCGTGGGTCCAGACGGGCACGCCCTGGCGATGGGCCTCGGCGGTGATCCGGGCCACCAGATCGGCGGGCAGGTCGGCGTAGATCTTGATGCCGGTGGCGGAGGTGCCGCGCGCCATGGCGACGGCCAGCGGCAGGTCTGTGTCGGGGGTGACGGCCTGCATCCACGGCGTCCGGCCGGCGACCGCCCCGGCGCTGACGGCCTGGGTGCGCGGGTCCTTGAAGAAGCCTTCGCCCGCCATCAGGGCGGCGTAGTAGATGTCGGGCGAGGGGACTTCGCCGACCCGGGCCTGACGCGCCAGCTCGCCGACCGAGCGCAGGTCGTCGGCCATGCCGCGCACGGCGGTGACGCCGGAATAGAGCCAGCGTCGCATCTGCACCCGCGCGGCGTCGGCGTCGGGCGGGGTGGCGACATGGACATGGGTGTCGATCAGGCCGGGCAGGACGTAGAGGCCCGTAACGTCGACCGTCTCCGCGGCGTCGAGAAGGGGGGCGCTGTCGGGCTGGACGGCCAGAATCCGTTCGCCTCGGGTGATGATCGTCAGGCCTGAGCGTGACGGCGCGCCGGTTCCGTCGAACAGGACCGCGCCGCGATAGGCGACGATCTTTGGCTCAATGGGCGTGGTCGGAGACGACGTCGGGGCGCCGTGCCAGGCGGCGAAGGGGTCATGAGCCGCCGCCGGGCCGGTGGTCAGCGTCGCCGTTAGCGTCGCCAGAGCGGCGCCCGCCAGCCAGGTTCTGATCGTCGTCATGTCTGTTTCTCCCCCGAGGCCTTGATCAGGTTTGGGTCATGGCGGGGCCGGGAGCAAGCCGGAAGACGTTGACGCCACGCGTGGAGAAGGCGAAGCGAGGGCATGACCGTTCGCTCCCGTCCTCCGTCCAAGGCTGTCCGCGCCGCTCTGACGCCGCCCAAGGGCAAGCGGTCGCGGGCGCCCAAGAAGGCGCCGGTCGGGGCCGTCATCGGCTGGCCGCCGGACGAGGACCGGGTCGATCAGATTTTCACCCGGCTGTCGGGGATCATGCCCGACCCCAAGACCGAGCTGGACTTCGTCAATCCCTATACCCTGGTGGTGGCCGTGGCCCTGTCGGCCCAGGCGACCGACGTGGGGGTCAACAAGGCGACCAAGGCCCTGTTCGCCGTGGCCGACACGCCGCAGAAGATGCTGGCGCTCGGCGAGGAGGGGCTGATCCCGCTGATCTCTTCCATCGGCCTCTATCGCACCAAGGCGAAGAACGTCATCGCCGCCGCGCGGATGCTGGTCGAACAGCACGGCGGCGAGGTGCCGCTGAACCGGACGGACTTGCAGGCCCTGCCCGGCGTGGGGCGCAAGACCGCCAGCGTGGTGCTGAACGAACTGGGCATCGAGCCGGCCATTGCGGTGGACACCCACGTCTTTCGCGTCTCGCACCGGCTGGGTCTGGCCAACGCCGCGACCCCGGACAAGGTCGAGGCGCAACTGCACAAGGTGGTGCCCGAGGCCTGGCTGCCCAAGGCCCACCACTGGCTGATCCTGCACGGCCGCTACACCTGCCTGGCGCAGCGGCCCAAGTGCGGGGGATGCGTCATCGCGGACCTGTGCCCGTCGCGGGCGGCGTTCGTGGGGGTTTGAGCGCCTTGTCGTCTCCCTTCCCCCTCGAGGGGGGAAGGGTCGGGGATGGGGGTGTGGAACGCGACGGGACCGATGGAACGCACGAGGCGATGCCCGGTCTCCAGCGTTCCACAGGATAACGATTGCCTCCACCCCCACCCAACCCTCCCCCCTCGAGGGGGAGGGCTCCTGACTACAGCCCCAACCGATCCGCGACCGCCCGGCCGAAGCGGGCGCCGGCCTCAGGCGCAGCGCTGAGGTAGAAGTCGGGCTCGATCAGTTCGGCCTCCATCAGCAGCCACTGGCCGTCGGCGTCGGGCACCATGTCGATGCGGGCGTAGAGCAGGGGCTCGTCGATGGCGGCGAGCGTGCGTTCGGCCAGGGCCAGGGCGCCCTCTGGGGGCTGATCCAGACGTTGATACTGGCCGCCGTACTGGACCTGGATGCGGAACTCGTCAGCGTGGGCCGGGCGCTTGTTGACCACGTGGCTCAGCTCGCCGCCGAAGAAGAGCAGCGAGGTCTCGCCCTCAGTGCCAATGGTCGGCAGGAAGGGCTGGATCATGGCCCCGCCGATGGGGGCGTCGGCCAGGACATCCTCCAGCAGGTCGCCCGCCGCGACCTTGAGCGTCCGCCAGGCGCCGCCGGACACGGTCGGTTTGACGATCAGCTGTTCGGCGCCGGTGGCGGCGAAGGCGGCCTCGACCACGGCGGGGCTGGCGTGGTCGGTCCAGATGGTCGGCGGGATGGCCACGCCCTTTTCCGCCAGCCGGGCCAGATAGCGTTTGTCGGAGTTCCAATTCAGGACCTCGGCGGGATTGGCCAGAGGGGCGCCCGCCTCGGCCCAGGTCGTGCAGGCCTGCATCCAGCGGTCGTGATCGCGGTGGTAGCCCCAGACGATCAGCGGCAGGACCAGAGGATAGTCCATCAGGCCGTGGGCGCTCTCGACATGATCGGTCCAGGGCGTGGGCCGGGCCTTGATCCCGGCCGTGGCGAGCGCGGCCGACAGGCGGTCCAGCACGCCCGGCCATTGCCCGGCGTAGGAGGGGTCGGCGGGATCGGGGGTCAGGACGGCGACGTCGGTCATGCGATTACTCCTCGGACGGGAACTGCATAGGCTGTTTTCAGCGGCGTCGAAATGCCCGGTGCTGGCGTCGCGGCCCTTGTCCCGCTATGGGGCGACCATGACCCAGAACAACGCTCCCGCCCGCTTCGACGTCTGCGCCGTCGGCAACGCCATCGTCGACGTGCTGAGCCCATGCGAGCCCGCCTTCCTCGACGCCCAGGGCCTGACGCCGGGCTCGATGCAGCTGGTGGACGAGGCGCAGAGCGCCGCCCTCTATGACGCCATGGCGGCGGGGGTCGAGGCCTCGGGCGGTTCGGCCGGCAACACCGTGGCCGGCGTCGGCTCGTTCGGCGGCCGCGCGGCCTATATCGGCAAGGTCGCGAAAGACACCCTGGGCGAGGTCTTCAGCCACGACATTCGCGCCGCCGGCGTCCACTTCGACACCCCGGTTCTGGAAGGCGGCGCCGGTTCGGGCTTCGGCACCGGCCGCTGCCTGATCAACGTCACGCCCGACGCCCAGCGCACCATGTGCACCTTCCTCGGCGCCGCCAACCAGCTGACGACCGCCGACATCGACGCCGAGCTGATCGGCGCCAGCGAGATCGTCTATCTGGAAGGCTATCTGTTCGACCCGGCCCCGGCCCGCGCCGCCTTCGAGGCTGCCGCTGCTGCGGCTCACGCCGCGGGCCGCAAGGTCGCCATCACCCTGTCGGACAGCTTCGTCGTCCACCGCTGGCGCGCCGAGCTGCTGACCTTCATCGAGGCCTCGGCCGACATCGTCCTGGCCAATGAGGCTGAACTGCACGCCCTGTTCGAGACCGAGGACTTCGATACCGCCGCCGCCCACCTGGGCCGCATCGTCGAGGTCGCCGCCGTGACGCGCGGGGCCGCCGGTTCGGTCCTGTTCCGCGGCGACGAGCGGGTCGAGATCGCCGCCTTCCCCGTCGACAAGGTGGTCGACACCACGGGCGCGGGCGACCAGTACGCCGCCGGCGTCCTGCTGGGTCTGGCGCGCGGCCTGAGCCTGGCCGAGGCCGGCGCCCTGGGTTCGCTGGCCGCCTCGGAAGTGATCGCCCACTGGGGGCCGCGTCCGATGGTCAAGCTAGAGGCCCTGGCCGCCGAGCACGGGCTGACGCTCTGATCGCGACCAGAGGTCACGCGCGGGGGGCGCTTGCCGTTCCCCGCCGCGCCGCGTAATCGGCGGACCATGTTCGGCCTCGCCAATCCCGACCGCTTCATGCGCTTCACCCGCCCGGTCACGCCGGTGCTGTGGGGGCTGGCGCTTGTCCTGCTGGCGGCGGGAACCTGGCTCAGCTTCACCGCGCCCGCCGACTATCAGCAGGGCGACACGGTGCGGATCATGTTCATCCATGTGCCGGCCGCGACCCTGGGGCTTGGCGCCTATGCGGCGCTGGGCGTGTCCAGCTTCTTCGCCCTGGTATTTCGTCACCCGCTGGCCGACGCCGCCGCGCGCGCCGCCGCCCTGCCGGGGGCGGTGCTGACGGGTCTGGCCCTGATCACCGGCTCGCTGTGGGGCCAGCCCATGTGGGGGACCTGGTGGGTATGGGACGCGCGGCTGACCAGCGTGCTGGTGCTCTTCCTGTTCTACCTCGGCTACATGGCCCTGCGCGCCTCGATCGACGATGAGGCCAAGGCCGGGCGGGCCGCTGCGGTGCTCGGCCTGGTCGGGCTGATCAACCTGCCCATCGTCAAGTTTTCGGTCGACTGGTGGAACACTCTGCATCAGCCGGCGTCCTTGCTGCGGGCGGGCGGGACGAGTCTGGACCCGGCTTATCTGGCGCCTCTGCTGACCATGATGGCGGCCTATGGGATGCTGTTTGGGGCCATCTGGCTGACGTCGATCCGCACCGAGGTGCGCCGTCGCCGCGTCCTGACCCTGCGCGCTCGCGCGGCGCAAGAAGCGTAAGGAGCCGCCGATGCTGGATCTCGACATGAGCCCTTACGGCGTCTTCGTCTGGTCGTCCTGGGCCATCAGCGCGGTCGCCCTGGCCGCCATTTCGATCCGCGCCCTGCTCGCCGCCCGGCGCTGGAAGCGCGAACTGGCCCGTCTGGAAGAGGCGCGCAAATGAACCGCTGGTTCGCCCTGATCCCCATCGCCGCCTTGCTGGCCGTGGGCGGTTTCCTGATGTTCCAGCTGAACACCATGTCCGGCGCGCCGGGCGAGGGGCGGTCCTACAAGCCCGACGCCCTGGTCGGCCAGCCGATCCCGCAGACGGTCCTGCCGATCCTGCAAGGCGAGGTCGAGACCAATCAACGGCTGGACCTGAAGACGGCGGGCGTCGGCAAGCCGATGATCGTCAACCTGTTCGCCAGCTGGTGCGCGCCCTGCCGTCTGGAGCACCCGCAGCTGATGAAGCTGAAGGCGCAAGGGATCAATGTGATCGGCGTCGCCTACAAGGACGATCCCGTCGCCACCCGCGCCTTCCTCGACGAACTGGGCGATCCCTATGCCCTGGTGCTGGTGGACCGCGAGGGGCGGGCGGGTCTGGACCTGGGGGTCTCGGGCGTGCCGGAGAGCTTTGCCGTGGACGCCTATGGAACCATCGTCGCCAAGTCCTCGGGGCCGGTGCTGACCGACGCCGATCTGCAGAAGCTGGTGGATGCGTTGAAAGCGCCGCCGCGCTGAGACGACCTTCAGCGCGAAACAGGGTGAATCGCGCATTAACCATATCTAGACCCTTTGGGCGGATCGTCGGCCCATGTCCGCGATTCCTTCAGACCGCCCGGCCTTCCCGCCTCCCGCAGGCGGCGCGGCCCATGCGCTGAGAACCTCCCAGTCCGCCTTCTTCCGCGCGGCCATGGGCATGAGCGCGCCGACGCCCGCCGCCGTTCCGGTCGAGACGCGGGCGGATACGCCGGTTCGCGCCGCCCCGGCGCCTGAAGCCTCGGCGACGACGCGCTATCAGCGGCCGGGCTCGCTGCTGGATATTCGGGTCTGACCCCATAACAGCCGTCACCCTCGGGCTTGTCCCGAGGGCCTATGGCGGCGGCCAGAACGGCGCGGTGCTGTTCGGGGCGCGGCGTCTTTCAGGATGCGAGGCCAGGATGCGAGGCGTGTGTGGAACGATGGGCCCTCGGGACAAGCCCGAGGGTGACGAAGGGGGTTAGGCCTTCGCGACATCCTTGAGCGGGATGATCACCGCTTCGGTCGCGGCCGGTTCGACGACTGGCTCAATCGCCTTCTTCTTCTTTTTCGGCTTGGCGCCGTCCTGGGCCTTCTTTGCGGCCTTCTCGGCCTTGCGGGCGTCCTTGGCCGCCTTCTTGGCGATCTTGGCCTCGGCCTTGGCCTGCTCGGGAGCGGCGTCGGCGGCGTCGGTCAGGCTGGTCAGCAGGTCGAGGAAACCCTCGCGCTTGGCCTTGGGCAGCAGGGCCAGGATGCGTTTGTCGGCGGCCTCGACGCGGGGGCGGGCGGCCTCCAGGGCGGCCTGACCGGCCTCGGACAGGCGCACGGCCTTGGCGCGGGCGTCCAGCGCCGAGCGTTCGCGCTCCAGCAGGCCCTTGGCGGTCATGCGGGCGACCAGATCGGCCAGGGTCGAACGGTCGATGCCGGTGGCCTTGACCAGATCGGTCTGGGTCAGGCCCGAGCGGACCGAGACCGCCTCCAGCACCGCGAACTGGCGCTGGGTCAGGCCATCGGGGCCGGCTTCTTCGGCATAGATGTCGAGCGAGAGCTGCAACACCCGGTGCATCAGGTGGCTGGGCGAATCCGCCAGGCCGCCCTTGATCTTCGCCTGCTTACCTGACTTGACCATCGTCTTCGTTTCCCGTTCCGGCCGCGAGGAGAGGGCCGGACATGGCGTGACAGCTAACAGCCGCGCTTTACGCTTTGACGACGGTAAGCCTGACGGTTTGAAGACATTTTGTCTGGGCCTACCGCGCTTCGCGCTACTTGAGGCCCCGGCAGAAGAGCTAGGGCGCCGAGCAGGCACCACGACTTAGATCGTCAGAACGCAGACGGTTCCCTAGAGCCCCGTGTCGGGCGAGATGGGGCCGGGCTCTTCGTCCTTGATCATGTTCTTCATGATCAGCGGCACCTGGCACAGGCCGAAGATGGAGGCGGCGATCCACAGCACGCCGCGGAAGGCGGTCCAGACGCCGTTGGGGTCGGGCACGCCCAGGTTCAGCGCCGACCAGATGGCGGTGACGGCCGCGGGACTGCGGAAGACCTCGTTGGCGATGGCGACGCACAGGAAATAGAGGCCGTAGCGCAAAGTCAGCGTGCGCCAGGCCTTGTCCGTCACCTTGATGGCCGAGCCGAGCAGGGCCTTGAACGGCGACTTCTTCAACGGGATGGAGCCCAGCAGGACAGCGGCCAGAAGGCCGTTCTGGACCGTCAGCTTCAGCTTCACGAACAGGTCGTCGTCGGTGAGGATGGTCAGGGCGCCGAAGACCAGGGCGAAGCCGCCGGTGATCAGCGGCATGGGGGCCAGGCGGCGCTCCAGCACGAAGCCGACGGCCAGGGCGATCATCGAGGCGATAACCAGAACCCAGGTGGCCTTAATCATGTCGCGGGTGATGAAATAGGCGGCCATGAAGGCGATCAGGGCGCCGAAATCGACGGCCTGGCGGATCCACTGGGGACGCTTGGTCTCGGACGCTTCACTCATACGCTTCTAGTCCTCAAGCCCGACCAGTGATCGGGAAAACGCGCGCGCGTCGAAGGGTTGCAGGTCGTCGACGCCTTCGCCGACGCCGATCAGCTTGATCGGGGCGTCCGAAGCCTGGGCCACGGGAACCAGGACCCCGCCGCGCGCCGTGCCGTCCAGCTTGGTCATGACGACGCCTGAGACATAGGCCGTGCGGCCGAAGATCTTTTCCTGCTCCAGGGCGTTGCGGCCCACCGTCGCATCGAGAACCAGCAGGGTCTCGTGCGGGGCCTCAGGATCGACCTTTTTCAGCACGCGCACGATCTTCAGCAGTTCGTCCATCAGGGTCGACTTGTTCTGCAGCCGCCCGGCGGTGTCGATCAGGACCACGTCGTAGCCCTCGGCTTTCGCCTTGGTATAGGCGTCGAAGGCCAGGCCGGCCGCGTCGGCGCCGTCGCGGCGGCTCTCGAAATCGGCCCCGGCGCGCTCGGCCCAGACCTTGAGCTGTTCGCGGGCGGCGGCGCGGAAGGTGTCGCCGGCGACGATCATCACCTTGGCGCCCTTGGCGGTCAGGTCCGAGGCGATCTTGCCGAGCGTCGTGGTCTTGCCCGAGCCGTTCACGCCGACGAACAGGACGACATAGGGCTTGGGTCCGCTGAGGGGATCGAACGTCGCCTGACGCGGCAGCAGTTCGGCGGCCACGGCCTCGGCCAGGGCCTCCTTGATCTCGCGCTCGTCCGAGGCCTTGCCGAAGCGCAGCTCGCGGAAACGCTCGACGATGCGGGCCGAGGCGGCGGGACCCAGGTCGCTCTCGATCAGGTGCTCTTCCAGCCGCTCCAGCGCCTCTTCGGACAGAGGCTCCTTCACGAAGGTCGAGACGACCTGTTCGGTCATCTGTTTGGAGGAGCGGGACAGACCCGCGCTCAGTCGCTGGAACCAGCCTTTTTTGGGCGTATCGCTCATGCTGCGAGCCTTAGCCGACGCCGGTTCGCAGGTCACGAACTTCCCACTGCATCTCGCTCATCCCGGCGGACGCCGGGATCCAGTCCTTTGGGTTCCGGCCGCAACCCTATATTGATCAGGAAGGCCGCAAGGTCTGTGCCTATGGCTCTCACTGGATCCCGGCGTCCGCCGGGATGAGCGGATGGATTGATGGTTTCCCACGGTTCTCACCCCTTCCACGCCCCGCGCAGCCACGGCTTCGTGCGCGTCGCCGCCGCGACCCCGGTGGTCCATGTCGCCGACCCGGCCGCCAATGCCGAGGAACACGCGCGGTTGATCCGTCAGGCGGGCGCGGCGGGCGTGGACCTGCTGGTCTTTCCCGAGCTGTCGCTGAGCGCCTACGCCATCGACGACCTGTTGATGCAGGCGGCCCTGCTGGAAGAGGTCGAGCGTCAGGTAGCGCGTCTGGCCGAGGTTGCAGATCAGGCGGGGGTGGTTGCTGTCATTGGCGCGCCGGTCCGCAACGGTGACGCCCTGTTCAACTGCGCCGTGGTGCTGGGCGGCGGCGAGGTGCTGGGCGTCGTGCCCAAGACCTACCTGCCCAACTACCGGGAATATTACGAGAAGCGCTGGTTCGCACCGGCCGCCAGCCGGTCCGAGGACGCGGTCGTCTTGAACGGAGAGAGCGTCGATTTCGCGCCGGGTCTGATCTTCGAGGCGAGCAACCGGCCGGGCTTCGTCTTTGCGGTCGAGATCTGCGAGGACTTCTGGGCGCCCCAGCCGCCCTCGACGCGGGCGGCGCTCGCAGGGGCGCGCATCCTGTGCAACCTGTCGGCCTCCAACATCGTCATCGGCAAGGCGGACGAGCGGGCCCTGCTGTGCGCCAGCCAGTCCAGCCGCACCCTGTCGGCCTATGTCTTCGCCGCCTCGGGCTGGGGCGAGAGCACAACCGATCTGGCCTGGGACGGTCAGGCCACCATCCATGAATTGGGCGCGAAACTGGCCGAGGGCGAGCGGTTCGCGCTGGAAAGCCATCTGACCGTCGCCGACGTGGACGTGGACCGTATCGGTCTGGACCGTCTGCGCAACGGCACCTTCGCCGACTGCGCCCGTCTGGAAGGCGAGGCGGCGACGGTGGTTCCGTTTGAGGCGGGGCAGGGGCCGGGCGACGCCCTGATCCGTCCGCTGGACCGCTTCCCCTTTGTGCCCGATGACGCGGCGCGTCTGGATCAGGACTGTTTCGAAGCCTTCAACATCCAGGTCCAGGGCCTGATGCGGCGGATGACGGCCACGGGGTCGAAGACCCTGGTCATCGGCGTCTCGGGGGGGCTGGATTCGACCCAGGCTCTGCTGGTGGCCTGTCGGGCTTTCGATCGGCTGAAGCTGCCGCGCACGGGGATTCTGGCCTTTACGATGCCGGGCTTTGCGACGTCGGACGGCACGAAGTCCAACGCCTGGGCGCTGATGACGGCCCTGGGGGTGACGGGGGCCGAGATCGACATCCGCCCCGCCGCCGAGCAGATGCTGCGCGACATCGGCCATGCCTTCGCCGACGGCCAGCCGGTCCACGACATCACCTTCGAGAACGTCCAGGCGGGTCTGCGCACCGACTATCTGTTCCGCCTGGCCAATCAGAACCACGGCTTTGTGCTGGGCACGGGCGACCTGTCGGAACTGGCCCTGGGCTGGTGCACCTATGGCGTCGGCGACCACATGAGCCACTACAACGTCAACGGCGGGGTGGCGAAGACCCTGATCCAGCACCTGATCCGCTGGGTCGCCGAGGGCGGTCTGGTGGGCGAGGCGGCGAGGCCGACGTTGCAGGCCATCCTGGCCACCGAGATCTCGCCCGAACTGGTGCCGGCGGGCGCCGATGGGGCGATCCAGTCGACGCAGTCCATCGTCGGCCCCTATGCCCTGAACGACTTCTTCCTCTTCTACATCAGCCGCTTTGGGATGAAGCCGTCCAAGGTCGCCTATCTGGCGCATCAGGCCTGGGGCGACGCCACGACGGGAAGCTGGCCGGTCGGCCTGCCGGAGGGCGAGCGGGTCGCCTATGATCTGGCGACCATCAAGGCCTGGCTGAGGAAGTTCCTGATCCGCTTCTTCCAGACCAGCCAGTTCAAGCGTTCGGCCGTGCCCAATGGGCCCAAGGTGGTGACCGGCGGCTCTCTATCGCCGCGCGGCGACTGGCGGGCGCCGTCGGATTCCTCGGCGCGCGTCTGGCTGGATGAACTGGACGCCCATACGCCCGATTGACGACCTGGGGTTTACGCGCCCGCATGACGCGGGTTAGCGTTCGGACCTCCCCGCCCTCTGTGAGCCTGACACAACCCGGTCGTGCGGGAGAGCCCGGACCCCTGTCCGGGTCAGCCTTGGGCTGAGCGTTCGGGACTGCAGAAGGATAAGCCATGCGTATTGCAACGGCCGCCGCCCCGACCGCCATTCTGGCCCTGTTCATGACCGCCGCGCCCGCCCTGGCGCAGGACGCCGCCACCCCGCCTCCGGCCGCCGCGCCGGCCCCAGCGGGCGATCCCACCGACGCTGAACTGGCCCAGTTCGCCGCCGCCATGACGACGGTGCAGGGCGTGGCCGCCTCCGTCCAGAACGGCGCCCCGACGGCTGAGCAACAGGCCGAAATGGCCGCCGCCGTGCAGAATTCGGGCCTGGCGGTCGAACGCTTCAACGCCATTTCAGCTGCTGTCTCTGGCGATCCCGTGTTGCAGGCCCGCGCCGCTGTGGCGGGGACGACGCCGTCTGCGCCCGGCTCGGTCGGGGCGAGCGTCACTGACGCCGAAGCCGGCCAGTTCGCCGCCGCCATGGGCGAGATTTCCGGTCTCGCCCGCGCCCTGAACGGTGCTCAACCCAGTGCCGAGCAGCAGGCCCAGATGGCCTCGGCCATCACGGATGCCGGCCTCGACATCGAGCGTTTCAACGCCATTTCCGCCGCCACGGGTCAGGATGCGCATCTTCAGGCGCGCATCGCCCTTGCTCAGGCGCGTCTGGCCGAATAGGCCCTGAGGAGGCGGGGCTGTCGCGGATGCGGCGGCCCTCTTTCTTCAATTCAGGCGGGATCGATCATGACCGACGACGTGACCAAGGACTCCAACGGCAACATCCTGGCCGACGGCGACAGCGTGACCCTGATCAAGGACCTGAAGGTCAAGGGCTCGGGCGGGGTGACGCTGAAACGCGGGACCCTGGTCAAGAACATCCGCCTGACCGGCGACCCCGACGAGATCGAGGCCAATGTCGAAAAGGTGCGCGGGCTGGTGCTGCGCACGGAGTTTGTGAAGAAGGCTTGATGCTGGGCCTACCGCGCTTTGCGCTACTTGAGGCCGCATAGGCGGTCATCCCGGAAGCGGCGTCAGCTGACCCCGGTCAGGAAGGTCAGGATGCCGGCGCGGGCTTCGGGCTCGTCGAGCATGGGGGCGTGGCCGATCCCTGGAACCTCGACATAGGCCATGTCGGGCGCTGTTTCGCGCATACGCCCGGCGATCTCGGCGCTCAGCAGGTCCGAGGCGCCGCCGCGCACCAGCAGGGCCGGCCGTCCCGTCGTCAGGGCCTTGAAGGCTGGCCATAGGTCGGGGACCAGGGCCGCAGCCCCCGCCGCCTTGATCGGGACCGAGATGTCGGGGTCGTAGTTCAGCGCCGGCTGGCCGTCGGCGCCCTCACGGAAGATGCGACGGGCGAAGGCGTCCCAGTCGGCGGCGTCATACTGGGGGAAGGCGACGGCGTTGATGTCGCGGGCATAGGCGGCGGCGTCCGTCCAGTTGCGGATCTCGACCTTTCGGCCGGTATAGGCCGCGATGCGGGCCAGACCCTCGGCGGCCACCTCGGGCCCCACGTCATTGATGACGGCGGCGGCGATGGCCTGGGGCTGGATCGCGGCCAGGGCCATGCTGATCAGCCCGCCCATGGAGGTGCCGAGGAAGACGGCCTTGGCGATCCCCGTCTGCTCCATCAGGGCGATGACGTCGCGGGCATAGACGTCGGGCCTGTAGGTCATGGGATCGGTCGCGCGATCCGACAGGCCGCGCCCGCGCACGTCGACGGCCAGGACGCGGCGGCCGCTCTGCGCCATCAGCCCGGCGATGACGCCGAAGTCGGCGCTGTTGCGGGTCAGGCCGTGGATGGCGATGACCGGCAGGCCCGCCGCTCCCGCCGCCGGGGCATAGTCGCGGGCGAACAGGCTCAGACCGTCCGGCGAGGTCCAGCGGCGCTCGACGTAGCGTTCGGCAAAGGGCGATGTCTGGGCGGGCATGGTCGTCTTCTCCGGCGGTTTCTTATGACCTTGGCTGTGAGATTAATTCACCAGATGAAGAATTGCGATCAACCGATCAGCACGCCCGCGACAAAGTGATCGAGGTCGCCGCCCTCGGGGAAGCGATGGCCGGCCACCCCCGCACGCCGCGCCGCCTCCATGTCCGAGGGCTGGTCGCCGATCATCAGCGAGCGAGCGGGGTCGAGGTCGTGCTCGGCGATGGCGCGAAGCAGCATGCCGGGGTTGGGCTTGCGGTCGGGGTGGTCGGGGTGACGATAGCGCTCGTCCACGGCCTCGGCATGGTGCGGGGCGGCATAGACGGCGTCGATGCGGGCGCCGGCCTCGGCCAGACGCTCGACCAGCAGGGCGTTGAAGCCGTGCATCGTTTCTTCGCTGAACAGGCCGCGCGCCACGCCCGACTGGTTGGTGACGATGACGACGACATAGCCGGCGTCGTTCAGCCGCTTCACCGCCTCGGCGGCGCCGGGGATCAGGACCAACTGGTCGGGGCGGTGCGGATAGCCGCAGTCGAAGATCAGCACGCCGTCGCGGTCGAGAAAAGCAGCAGGCCGGCTCATGCGGGCTCCGTCAGCAGGGCCGAGAAGGCGGTCATCAGGTGATAGAGGGTCGAGGCGGGGACGGAGGCGTCCTGGGCGCGGCCCTCGGCGTCATAGCTGTCGATCCACAGGCCGGGCACAGCCGTCGCCAGATGGGTGGCGAAGACGGCGTCGGTCAGGCTGAGGGCGCGTTCGGTCTGGTCGCGCAGCAGGAAGGTGCGGATGGCCTCGGTCTGCCCCCACAGGCGGCGACCGGCGTCGCGGACGGCGCCGATGCGGTCGACTTCGCGGACCATCAGGCCCTGGGCGTCGACGCCATTGGTCAGAGCCGAGGCGAAGAGGGCCTGGGCCTGTCGCTCATGACCGTCGAAGCCGAGGCGTCGCGCCTGATCCAGCAGCCAGATCCACTCCATGTGATGGCCGGGCTCGACCACCTGTCCGGGGCCGCCGGAAGCGACGGTCCAGTCCGCGGTGAAGAACTCGCCCAGCACCAGGTGTTCGCGGTCGAAGAAGCGCCGGTTGAACAGGTTCAGCACGGACCGCGCCGCCGCCTCGAAGGCCGGGTCGGGGGCGACGGCCTGCCAGGCCAGCAGGGCCTCCAGCATGTGCATGTGCGGGTTCTGGCGACGCGGCAGGACGGGGGGCAGGGCCTCCTGCCAGCCGCCGTGGACCGGATCGGCCATGTGGGTTTCGATGGCCGCCAGCGTCGACAGGGCCAGGGGCAGGGCGCGCTCGTCCTTCAATACGCGGTGGGCGGCGGCGAGGGCGAACAGGACAAAGGCCAGGTCGTAGAGGTCGGGCGAGGGGTCGATGACGGCGCCCGCGTCATTGAGAGCGCGGACCCACAGGCCGTCTTCACGGCGGTAGTCGCGGATCAGGGCGTCCAATCCGCGTCGGGCGACCGCCGCGCCGCCATTTTCGTTTTCTGGCCAGCCCAGGGCGACGGCTTCGTAAAAGACATAGACCTGGCGCGCCTGGACCCGCGTGCGGCGCGGGGCGCCGATGATCGGACGGCCGTCGAAGTCGAGTTTCTCGAAGAAGCGGCCCTCGGCGTCGACCCCGGTCTCGGCCCACAGGGGCAGGGCCTGGCCGAACAGCCAGTCGCGGACCTGATTTTGCGTCGTCGAGAGCGTCATGATCCCTTGGGCTTAGGCAGGCTTGCGGGCTTTGCCAAGTCGAGCTTTCGTTGCAACCGGCAACGCGAAGTGACCCTGGCGAGTTTGGTGCTGGGCGGCGGCTTTGATAGGAGGCCGCAACGACATAACCTCCTCCCTGTCCGCGCGCGGCGTCGCGCAGGGCGTCATCGAGAGAGCCTTCATGACCATTCCCTTCATCGACCTTCAGGCCCAGCGCCTTCGCCTCGGCGGCAAGATCGAGGCCGCCGTCGCCGACGCCGTCGTCGGCGGCGCCTGGGTCATGGGCCCGCAGGTGCGCCAGTTCGAGGCCGACCTGGCCGCATTCGGCGCCGCCAAGCACGCCCTCGGTTGCGCCAACGGCACCGACGCCCTGGCCCTGCCGCTGATGGCCTGGGGCGTGGGACGCGGCGACGCCGTCTTCGTCCCCAGCTTCACCTTCGCCGCCACCGCCGAGGTCGTGCCCTGGTTCGACGCCGAGCCGGTCTTCATCGACGTGGACGAAAAGACCTACAACATGAGCCCCGCCCATCTGGAGGCCGCCATCGAGGCGACGCTGAAGGAAGGCCGTCTGAAGCCGCGCGTGGTCATCGCCGTCGACCTGTTCGGCCAGCCCGCCGACTATCCGGCGATCAAGGCCATCTGCGACAAACACGGCCTGAAGCTGATCTCGGACTCGGCGCAAGGCTTCGGCTGCACCATCGACGGCGAGCACCCTTTGAAGTGGGCCGACATCACCACCACCAGCTTCTTCCCGGCCAAGCCCCTGGGCTGCTACGGCGATGGCGGGGCGGTGCTGACCAACGACGACGAACTGGCCCAGCTGATCGATTCCATCCGCGTGCACGGCAAGGCGGTGGCGGTCGACCTGAAGGACAAGACCTTCGACCACGACCCCAAATACCTGAACATGCGCATCGGCCTGAACAGCCGTCTGGACACCATCCAGGCCGCCGTCCTGATCGAGAAGCTGAAGGTCTTCGGTCAGGAGATCGAGTGGCGCAACCGCATCGCCGCCCGCTACAATGACGGTCTGCGCGCTCATGTCGCCGCCGTGCCGGACGTGCCGGCGGGCAATGTCTCGAACTGGGCGCAATACACCATCGAGCATGAGGACCGCGACGCCCTGGCCGCGCATCTGAAAGAGCAGGGGGTGCCGACGGCGGTCTATTATCCGATCCCGCTGCACCTGCAGCCGGCCTATGACATGTATCCGCGCGGTCCGCAGGGCCTGCGGGTCACCGAGCGCCTGATGCAGCGCGTCATCAGCCTGCCGATGCATTCGGATCTGGACGAGGCGACGCAAGATCGCATCATCGCCGCCGTCGCCAGCTTCAAGGCCTGATCCTCATGACCCAGCAGACCCCCCTCAAGATTGGCGTCGCCGGCGCCGGCGTCATGGGCCGCAACCACGCCCGCGTCCTGTCCGAACTGCGCGACGTCGAGCTGACGACCGTGTTTGATCCCGACGCCGTGACGGCCGAGGGCGTGGCCGAAGCCTATGGCGCCACCGCCGTGACCACGGCCCAGGCCTTTGTCGCCGCCGGCCTGGACGCCGCCGTCATCGCCACGCCGAACCGCTTCCACGCCGAGCTGGGCGTGGCCCTGCTGAACGCCGGGGTGCATGTGCTGGTGGAGAAGCCGATCGCGGCCACCGTGGCGGACGCCCAGGCCATGATCGACGCGGCCAAGGCCAACAACCGCGTGCTGATGGTCGGCCATGTCGAGCGCTTCAACCCGGCGGTGGACACGGTCAAGCGCGCCATCGACGGCGACGAGATCATCTCGATCCAGATCACCCGCGTTGGCCCCTTCCCGCCGCGCATGGGCGAGGTCGGGGTGGTCATCGACCTGGCGGTGCACGACATCGACATCATCCGTCACCTGACGGGCTCAGAAGTGGTCGAGGTCCAGTCGTTGCTGGGCCATACCCACGCCTCGCGCGAGGATTCGGCCCTGCTGCAGTTCCGCATGGCCAATGACGTGATCGCCCACATCACCACCAACTGGGTCACGCCCTACAAGACCCGCACCCTGCAGGTCGCCACCAAGAACCGCTTCATCGTCGCCGACCTGATCACCCGCCAGGTGACGGAGTATTTCGGCCAGCAGCCGGACGGTTCCTATTCGACGCGGATGCTCAACTCCTGGCCCGCCGAACCGCTCAAGAAGGAGCACGAGGCCTTCGTCCACGCCATCCGCACCGGCGAGACGGCGGCGGTCAGCGGCGAAGACGGTCTGCGCAACCTGGAAGTCGCCCTGCGCTGCCTGGGCGAGCGCTAGGCCTTAGGCGCGGCGCCGGGGCGGAACCGCAGGCGGCAATGCAGGCGACCCTCGGCGTAGTCCATGCTTGCCGACCCGGCCAGGGTGTTGCGTATGCTGACGTCGATCAGACGCGAGCCGAAGCCTGAGCGCGTCGGCGGGGCGACGCTTGGGCCGCCGTGCTCGATCCAGTCCAGGGTGATCAGGCCGCCGTCGTCGGCCTCGCTCCAGGCGACATCGACCCAGCCGGGCGCGCCTTCAGGGCAGCTGAGGGCGCCGTATTTGGCGGCGTTCGTCACCAGTTCGTGCAGGATCAGGCCCATGGACAGGGCCTGTTCGGCCTCCAGGGTCACCTCCGGGCCCTGCATCCGCAGCCGGTCCTCGGCATAGGGACGGAACTCCAGCAGGATCAGATCGCGCAGGCGAGCGCGCTCCCAGCCGTTGGCGGTCAAGAGGTTGTGGGTGTCCGACAGGGCGATCAGCCGCGCCTCGAACAGGCGCATGAAGTCCTCGACGCTGCTGGAGCGGCGCGCGGTCAAGGCGGCGATCGACTGGATGGTGGCCAGGGTGTTCTTGACCCTGTGGTTCAGCTCATTGATCAGCAGGCGCTGGCGGTGCTCGCTGGTGGCCAGGGCGGCGAAGGCCTGACGCCGGTCGGTCACGTCGGTGATCACCCCGGCCAGCTTGAGCGGGCGGCCCGTACGCGAACGGATCAGGCGACCGCGCAACTGTAGCCAGCGCCCGCTGTCCCGCATCTGATACTCTGCATTGTATTCGCCATCGCCGTTGAGGGCCCGGGCCAGGGTGGCGGCGCGCCGGGGCAGGTCTTCGGGCTTCAGCTTGCGCACGAAGTCGCGGGCGCCGAAGGCCTCGCCGTGGGCCAGGTCGAGGTATTTGCGCGCCCTACCGGACAGCCAGAGCGTCTGCCCCGGAAGGCTCAGCTCCCAGTAGCCGACCCCGCCCGCGTCGATGATCGAGATCAGCTTGTCGCGCTGGCCGATCATGGAGGCCGCCAGGGCCAGGAAAAGGATGACCACGGTGACGGCGGCGACGCCGATGGCCAGCATCAGGGGCGGGGCGCCCGGCGGGTGCGTCTTCGCCGCCGTCTGCAGCGGGGTCAGGGTCAGCGCCGCCATGGCGAAATAGTGCATGCCCACGACCGCCAGGCCCAGAACGACCGCCGCCGCCAGCCGCCACAGGGGCGCGCGCGCCCGCTCGGCTGCGAACAAGGCGATGATGGAGGCGGACAGGGCGATGACCGCCGACAGGGCGACCAGGGCGGGCGCATAGGTCAGGGCGACCGTGGTGCGCAGCGCCGCCATGCCGAGGTAGTGCATGGCGCAGATGCCGCCGCCCATGATGACCCCGGCCAGGATGAGGCGGCCTGCTCCTCGGCCCTGCGAGGCGATCAGAAAGGCGAGGCAGGACCCGGCGACCGCCAACAGGAAGGAGGCGGCGGTCAGCGTCAGATCATAGTGGACCGGGCCGCCGGGGTTGAAGCCCAGCATGGCGATGAAATGCATCGACCAGACGCCGCCGCCCATGGCCATCGCCGCCGTGGCCAGCCAGATCAGCCGCGCGGCGCCCTGTCGTCCGCGCACCTGCTGGAACAGGTCCAGGGCCGTCCAGGCGGCGAAAACAGCCACCAGAACGGACAGGCCGCCGAAAGGCGAGACGAGGTGTGGGTGCACGGTTCAGCCTCCCTCGATCTGACGTGCGCGGCGTTATTATGGTTTACAGGAGCGCCGTTCTTCGACGCTTGTCCAGCGCCAGAAACGCTCCGTCGTCAGACGTTCACCATCTGCATCGACAGCCATTCGGCGATCAGGGCTGGCTTGTCGGCGCCCTCGATCTCGACGGTCAGTTCGTGCTTCAGCAGCCAGCGGGCCACCCCGTCCTGGGCGCCCTTGTCCTCGGCGGACAGCAGCCTGAAACGGCCGCGAATGTTCGACCCGGCCGGGACCGGGGCGAGGAAGCGCAGTTTGTCGAAGCCGTAGTTGACGCCCATGACCATGCCGTCCAGCGGGGCGACGGCGTCATAGCTCATGGCCGAGGCCAGGCTGAGGGTCAGAAACCCATGCGCAATGGTCCCGCCGAAGGGCGTGGCCCTGGCCCGCTCGGGATCAATGTGGATGAACTGCTCGTCCTCGGTGATCTTGGCGAAGGCGTCGATGCGGGCCTGATCGACGGTGATCCAGCGGCTGAGGCCGACCTCCTGGCCGACCAGGGATGGCAGATCGCGCGGCGTTGTCATCGGGGCCCCTCCGTTTGACGCAGCCTTGACTGCGTCGCGGGCGGGCGCAAGGGGCGGGATCAGCCCTTGAACCGGTCCTCGATGATCTCGGCGAACAGACCCGGATCGACATTGCCGCCGGACAGGACGATCCCTGTGGTCAGACCCTTGGCCGAGATCTTGCCTGACAGCAGGGCCGCCAGGGACACGGCGCCGCCGGGCTCGACGACCAGCTTCAGCCAGCGGAAGGCGAAGCGCATGGCCTCGGCCACCTCGGCGTCGGTGACGAGGGCGGCGCCCGCCAGACGCTGGTTGATCGGCCAGGTCAGTTCGCCCGGCATGGGGGCCATCAGGGCGTCGCAGATGGAGGGCGCGCCTTGCGGATGGGCGGTGCGTTGGCCGGCCTCCAGCGAGCGGCGGGTGTCGTCAAAGGCCTCGGGCTCGACCACGATGACGCGGGTGTCCGGGCTTCGTTCGGCCATGACCAGGTTGATGCCGGCGATCAGACCGCCGCCCGAGGCGCCGCACAAAAGCTGGTCCACGGGGACGCCCGCCTGTTCCAGCATCTCCAGCCCGACCGTGCCCTGACCCTCGATGACGAAGGGATCGTCGAAGGGCGGGACCAGGATGGAGCCGCGTTCCGCTGCGATCTCGGCGCCGATGGCCTCGCGGCTCTCGCTCCAGCGGTCATAGAAGCGCACCTCGCCGCCGAAGACGCGAACGCCCTCGACCTTCACCGTCGGGCTGTCTGACGGCATGACGATCAGGGCGCGGGTTCCCACGGCTTGAGCGGCGGCGGCCACCCCCTGGGCGTGGTTGCCCGAGGAATAGGCCACGACGCCGCGCGTCTTCTCCTCGTTCGTCAGGCGGCTGATGCGGTTATAGGCCCCGCGGAACTTGAAGGCGCCCGCGACCTGTAGGGTCTCAGCCTTCATCAGCACGCGCCCGCCGACCGCCGCGTTCAGGGCCGGATGCTCGATCAGCGGCGTGCGGACGGCGGCGGGGGCGATCTGGCGGGCGGCGTCGAGGACGCCTTGGAAGGAGGGGGTGTGCATGAGTTTCCTCTTACGCGCGGACGCAGGCTCTGCATAACTCTCCTCATGCAAGCGAACATGATCCTCGCCATCGACCAGGGCACGACCTCGACGCGGGCCATCGCGTTTGAGGTCTCGTCGTCTGGTTCATTCAGCGCCGTCGCCGTCAGTCAGATCGAGCTGGCGCAGCACTTCCCGCAGTCGGGCTGGGTCGAGCATGACGCGGCCGAGATCTGGCGCGCGACGTTGCAGACCTGTCGCGAGGTGGTGCGCAAGGCCGGCGGCGTCGACCGCTTCGCCGCCGTCGGCATCACCAACCAGCGCGAGACCTCGGTGCTGTGGGACGCGGCGACCGGCGAGCCCCTGCATCGGGCGATCGTCTGGCAGGACCGGCGCACGGCGGACGTGACCGCGCGGCTGGCGGCCGAGGGGCGTGAGGCGACGGTGCAGGCGGCGACCGGCCTGATCCTCGATCCCTATTTTTCGGCCTCGAAATACGCCTGGCTGTTGGACGCCGTGCCGGGGGCGCGTGAGCGGGCGGCGCGGGGCGAGGTCAAGCTAGGCACCATCGACGCCTGGCTGATCTGGAAGCTGACGGGCGGGCAAAGCCATGTCACCGACGCCACCAACGCCAGCCGCAGCAGCCTGATGGACCTGAAGACGCTGCAATGGCGCGATGATCTCTGCGACCTGTTCGGCGTGCCGATGCAGGCCCTGCCCGAGATCCGGGGCTGCGCTGATCATCTGGGCGACTGCGACGCCAGCCTGTTGGGGCGGGCTCTGCCGATCCACGGCGCGGCGGGGGATCAGCAGGCGGCGCTTGTCGGCCACGGCGCGCTGGCGGCGGGCGACGCCAAGATCACCTATGGCACTGGGGCGTTTCTGGTGGCCAATGTCGGGGATCAGCCAGTGGCCTCGACCAGTCGACTGCTGGGGACGCTGGGCTATGCCGCTGATGGCCATGTCGCCTATGCGCTGGAGGGGTCGATCTTCTCGGCCGGGTCGGCGATCCAGTGGCTGCGCGACGGGCTGAAGGTGATCTCGGACTCGCGTCAGTCCGAGGCCATGGCCCAGACCTTGAAGGAGAATGGCGGGGTCTATCTGGTCCCCGGCTTCACTGGTCTGGGCGCGCCCTGGTGGAAGCCGGAGGCGCGCGGCACGGTCATCGGCCTGACCCGCGACAGCGGTCCCGCCCACTTCGTGCGGGCGGCGCTGGAGAGCCTGGCCTATCAGACCCGCGACCTGCTGGACGCCTTGAAGGCCGATGGCGCGCCGCCGCTGACGCGGCTGAAGGTCGACGGCGGGGTCACGGCCAACGCCTTCGCCATGCAGTTCGTCGCCGACATCTGCGAGGTCGAGGTGGAACGCCCCGCCTTCCAGGAGATGACGGCCATGGGGGCGGCGCGGCTGGCGGCCTTCGGCGTCGGCCTGACGCCGGAACTGTGGACCGCGCCCGTCGAGGCCCCCGCCGTCTGGCGCCCGCGCATGGGCGAGACGGAGCGGGTGCGGCTGCTGAAGGGCTGGCGCGGGGCGGTGAAGGCCGCCATCATCGCCGCCGAGTGATCGCACGCACGCCAAAGAGCGGCGGCGGGGGAGACGAGACATGACCGATCTGGACGCCCAGTCAGCCTTTTCCGGCACGCGCGAGGTGGATGAACGCTATCGCCTGGACGCGGTGGCGCTGGACGTCTGGCTGAGCGCCCACGTCGAGGGCTATGCCGGACCGCTGACGATCCGCCAGTTTAAGGGCGGCCAGTCCAACCCCACCTATGAGCTGACCACGCCGGGGCGGGCTTACGTGTTGCGCCGCAAGCCGCCGGGCGTCCTGCTGGCCAGCGCCCATGCCGTGGACCGCGAGTTCACCGTCATCTCGGCCTTGCACAAGCAAGGGTTTCCGGTGGCGCGCCCCTATGCTCTGTGCACGGACGAAGGCGTCATCGGCTCGATCTTCTATGTCATGGACAAGGTCGAGGGCCGGGTCTTCTGGGACCTGAAGCTGCCGGGGCTGACGCCGGCTGAACGCCGGGCTGTCTATGAGGCGCAGACGGACACCCTGGCGGCCCTGCACGCCCTTGACCCCGCCGCCATCGGCCTGGGCGACTATGGCAAGCCGGGCAATTATTTCGCGCGTCAGGTCGGGCGCTGGACCAAGCAGTATCGGGCCTCGGAGATCGAGCCGATTGCGGCCATGGACCGGCTGATCGCCTTCCTGCCTGATAGCCTGCCGCCTGAGGGGCCGACGCGGATCGTTCACGGCGACTTTCGGCTCGACAACATGATCCTCGCGCCCGATGCGGCCAGGGTGAGGGCGGTGCTGGACTGGGAGCTGTCGACCTTGGGCGATCCCATGGCCGACTTCTCCTATCTGCTGATCGCCTGGGTCATTCCGGCCAGTCTGAGGAATGGTCTGGCGGGGGCGGACCTGAAGGAACTGGGCATTCCCTCGGTCGAGGAGACGGTTGAGCGCTACGCGGAGAAAACCGGGACGACGCCGCCCCAGAACCTCGACTGGCTGTTCGCCTACAACCTGTTCCGGCTGGCGGCCATCTGCCAGGGTATCGCCGGGCGGGTGCGCGACGGCACCGCCGCCAGCGCCCACGCCAGGACCATGGCGGCCCAGGTCGGGCCGCTGTCGGACGCGGCCTGGAGCTTCGCCCGCAAGGCCGGGGCGTGAAGCTTGGCGACAATTAAAACAGTTTTTGTTGCGGTTGGATTTGTGAAACGGCGCCGGAAGCCCTACCTTCCGGTCTGGAGCATTGATCAAGATGTCTGACAGCCAAAAATTCCCCGTCGCCGCCCACGCCCTGGCCTATCTGGCCCACAAGGGCGCCTATTCGGCGGCGGACGCCGCACCCAGCGCCGTTCTGGCCGCCTCGGTGCCGACCAATCCGGTGGTCATTCGCCGGGTGACGGCCCTGCTGGCCAAGGCGGGACTGATCGCCACGCGTCCCGGCGCCTCGGGCGGGTCCTGGCTGCTGCGCCAGCCCGAGACCATCCGTCTGGACGAGGTTCTGAAGGCGGTGAACGGCTGCGCTCATCTGGGCTCGACCCCCGCCGGGGCCAAGGGCTGTCCGGTGGGCGAGCATATCCCCCGTCAGGTCGCCAAGGCCTTGACCGCCGCTGATCGAGCCGCCGGCGAGGCCCTGGCCAAGATCACCATCGCCGACCTGCTGGAGGCGGACCCCGCCTCGCTGCGCGACTTCGCGCCGCATTCGTCCTGTCCCGTCGCCGCCTGACGCGCGTCGCTTGGGGGAGCATCGCAAGACCATCCTGATCACGGGAGCCAGCGCCGGCATCGGCGCGGCCCTGGCCCGCGAGTGCGCGGCGCGCGGTTATGACCTGATCCTGACCGCCCGCCGCGAGGGACCGTTGCAGGCCTTGGCCGAGGACCTGAGCGCGCGACAGGGCGTGAGCGCCCATGTGATCACCGCCGATCTGGCCGAGCCGGGCGCGCCGGCGGCCCTGGTCGAGGCGATCGCTGCGCGCGGCCTGACCGTTGACGGCCTGATCAACAATGCCGGCTTTAGCCGCACCACGGGCTTTCTCGACACCGATCCGGCCGACCACGCCGCCATGATCCGCGTCATGCTGACCGCGCCGGTCGAGCTGTCGCGACTGCTGCTGCCGGGCATGGTGGCGCGCGGCTGGGGTCGGGTGCTGAACGTGGCCTCGCTGGCCGGCCAGATGCCGGCGACGGGCGGCGACACGCTTTATGGACCGATCAAGAGCTTCCTGATCAAGGCGTCGCAGGGGCTGTGGCTGGAGACGCAAGGGACCGGGGTGCACGTCACGGCCCTGTGCCCCGGCTACACCTATACCGAGTTCCACGACGTCAACGGCTCGCGCGAGCAGGTGTCGAACGCCTATCCGAAATGGATGTGGATGGAGGCCGACCGTGTGGCCCGCATCGGCTGGGACGCGGTCGAGGCCAATCGGCCGCGCGTCACGCCGGGTGTCATGAACAATGTGCTGGCGGCCCTGGGCGGGATGCTGCCCGACGCCCTGGCGCTGAAGATGGTCGGCGGCCACGCCAAGCGGCTGGACCGCCTTTAGGCCCTAGTGACCGCCAGCGGGGTAGGGGGCGGTGACGCCCAGGCTGAACATGCCGGGGATGGCCTCGCCCAGGCCGGCGATGATGAACTGGATGGCCAGGGCGCACAGGATGAGGCCCAGGACCCGCACCACGATGGCCATGCCGACGTCGCCAAGGATGCGGCTGATCGGGCCGGTGGCGGCGAAGCAGAAGAAGGTGACGAGGCAGGCGGCGACCATGGCCGTCAGCGAGGCGGCCGTGCCCGCCGCGCCCAGCTTCTGGGCCTCGCCGGCGTTGATGATGATGGCCGAGATGGCGCCGGGGCCGATCATCAGCGGAATGGCGAAGGGCACGATCAGGCGTTTGAAGCGACGCTTGGCGTAGCCGCGCACGTCCTTGGCGTCGGTCACGGCGTCGGCGTCGGCGAAGATCTTGAGGAAGTCCTCGCGCGCCATGTCGAGGCCGAGCAGCAGCAGCAGGATGCCGCCGGCGATGCGGAAGGCGGCCAGAGAGATGCCGAAGAACTGCAGCAGGCCCAGGCCGGTGAAGAAGAAGAAGGCCAGGAAGGCGACCGCGAAGGCGCAGATCATGGCCGAGACGCTGATGCGCTGCCGCAGGGAGGCCCCGGCGGTGGCGGCGGCGAAGATCGGCACATTGCCGATGGGGTCCAGCAGCGCGAACAGCGCCACGAACAGGTTGACCCCCAGATCGACCGCGTTCATTGCTTGCCCCCGCCCTTAAATCCCGCCGCGCAACCCCGCGACCCTTGGTCTCACCTATCGGGGCATCCGCGCGCGCCTGCAACCCGCCGAGAGCCGGAAATGTCGCCAGACCGCCCTAATCGCCCCTTTGACCCGCGCGTCATCTGCGCTCTGGACGTGCCGACGATCGAGGAGGCGCGGGCTCTGGTCGAGCGGATCGGCGACGCGGTCGGCTTCTACAAGGTCGGGCTGCAACTGTTCGCCTCGGACGGCATGGGGCTGGCGCGCGAGCTGAAGGCGTCGGGCGCACAGGTGTTTCTGGACTGGAAGCTGCACGACATCGGCGCGACGGTGGAGAAGGCGACGGCGGTGCTGGCCCATGCGGGCTGCGACCTGCTGACCGTCCACGCTCGGCCTCAGGTCATGGCGGCGGCGGCGCGCGGGGCGGCGGGGTCGGACTTGAAGATTCTGGGCGTCACCGTCCTGACCAGCCTGACCGAGGATGATCTGAAGGCGGATGATCACAGCCTGTCGGCGGCGGACCTGGTCGAACTGCGGGTGCGTCAGGCGCTGGAGGCGGGCATCCACGGCGTGGTGTCCAGCCCGCATGAGGCGAGCCGCGTGCGCGAGATCGCGATGGCGGCCGGCCGCGAGGACTTCCTGATCGTGACGCCGGGCGTGAGGCCCACGGGCGCCGCCCTGGACGATCAGGCGCGGGCGGCGACCCCGGCCAGCGCCCTGGAAGCCGGGGCGACCCATCTGGTGGTCGGGCGTCCGATCACGGCGGTGGCTGATCCGCGGGCGGCGGCGCAAGCCATCACCGCCGAGATCGCGCTGATCTGAGCGCCCGCAACCCATTGATCCACGTGAAACAAAAAGGGCGGCCTCCTCGCGGGGCCGCCCTTTGTCATATCAGCCCCGCTCGCCGGGCTCCTGCATATAGGGCCGCTCGGTCGGCGAGCGGTGATGCGGGGGAGGCGGGGGAGGGGGCGGCGCGTCGGGCACGGCATAGTAGCCCTGCTCGAAGTTGACGACCGGAGGCGCGGTCTCGACGCGCGGGGGAGCCACGTGGACCTGGGGCTGGGCGACCTCGACCTGGGCCGGGGCGACGCGGACGTCGGCGGGGGCCACATAGACGGGCGGGGGGGCGACATGGACGCGGGCCGGTTCGACATAGACCGGAGCCGGCTGCACATAGACCGGCGGGGATTCCACATAGACCGGCGGCTGCGAGACATAGACCGGGGGCTGGCTCACATAGACCGGCTCGGGGCGGTAATGGACCGGCTGGGGCGGCGGGCCGCAGCGGCAATCCGAGGCGTAGCCGCCTTGCTGGTAATAGCCCTGTTGATACTGGCCCTGTTGATATTGGCCCTGCGAATACTGGGTCTGCTGGTAGCCGCCGCGCGACCAGGGGTAGCGCCCGTAGCCGTCGACGACATAGCCATAGGGCATGGAGCGGGTCACGCCGCTGTAGCCGTAGCCGCCGTGGCGGATCGGTTGTTGCGGCGGGGCGACGACGACGGGCGGGCGATAGCCGGCGCCGCCGTAACCATAGCCGTAGCCATAGGCCTCAACCGGGCCGTAGCCGCCCTGCCAGCCGCTGTCGCTGTAATAGGTCTGGACGCGGCTCTCGACGATGGGGCCGCGCTGGGCCCCGGCATAGGCCTGCTGGGCGTAGCCGGAGGCGGCGTTGTGGCGGACATGGCGCGTCTGCGCCTCAGCGGTTCCGGCGGCGAGCAGGGCCGCGCCGACAGCAATATACAGAACAGCCTTCATGGCCACGCTCCTTGTTTCAGCCGCAAAGGTTAACGCGGTTTGCGTCAGAGCGTTCAATATTCTCCCGATACGCGAGCGACGGGGCGTTCCGGCTCAGAAATCGACGGCCAGACCCTTCTTTTCCCAGTCGCCGTAGCGGGTCGGTTCGGGGCCGCGCGGACCGCCGTGTTCGGTGTCCAGAACCGCCTCTTCGCTCGCCTTGCGACGTTCGGCCGCTTCCAGCAGGGCGCGACGCGCGACCTCGCTCAAAGGCCGCTCCGGGGTGGCGTGGGGCACGTCGGCGTTGAAGGCGGGGGCCGTTTCAACATCGTCAGCGGCTGGCGGGGTGGGCTGTTCGGTCACAGGGGGTCTGCCTTGAGGGCGAGGAAACACGGCCTCACATAGACGTTCAGGACTTCTTCGCCACCCCTGACGCCGCCTGGACCGCATGAACCATCTCAAGACCTTCGCCCTGCTGGCCATGATGACCGCCCTGTTCATGGGTTTGGGCTATCTGATCGGCGGCGCGATGGGCATGGCCATCGCCCTGGCCGTGGCGGCGGCGATGAACCTGTTCAGCTACTGGAACGCCGACAAGATCGTGCTGAAGATGTACAGGGCCCAGGTGGTGGACGAGACCCATCCCAACGCCGTGGTCCGGGCCTATGTCGCCGACGTCAAGCAGATGGCGACGGACGCAGGCCTGCCCCTGCCGACCATCACCATCATCCCCAACGACCAGCCCAACGCCTTCGCCACTGGCCGTAATCCGCAGAACGCCGCCGTGGCCGCGACCAGCGGCCTGCTGGACATGCTGACGCGTGAAGAGGTGAGGGGCGTGATGGCCCACGAACTGGCCCATGTGAAGAACCGCGACACCCTGACCATGACGGTCACGGCGACGGTGGCGGGCGCCATCGCCATGCTGGCCAATTTCGCGCTCTTCTTCGGCGGCGGCGACGACCGCGAGCGTCCTGGCGGTCTGATCGGGACCATCGCCCTGATGCTGCTGGCGCCCATGGCGGCGGGGCTGGTGCAGATGGCCATCAGCCGCGCCCGCGAATATGAGGCCGACCGGGTCGGCGCCGAGATCGCCAATGATCCGCACGCCCTGGCCTCAGCCCTGCAGAAGATCGAGGCCTATGCCCGCGGGGCGGTGAATGTCCCGGCCGAGCGCAATCCGGCCACGGCCCATATGTTCATCATCAATCCCTTGAACGGGAAGGGGGCGGACAACCTGTTCTCGACCCACCCGGCCACTGGCAACCGCGTCCGCGCCCTGATGGAGTTGGGGACGAAGATGGGCATGAACCGGCGTCCGGCGGCGGCGCCCGTGGCGGCGAGGCGTCCTTCGACCAGCGTGCCGGCCACCCCCTCGACGCCGACAACGCCGCGCGGTCCCTGGGGCTAGATGGGGGCTGATCGACTTTGCGCCGTCGGGCGTAAACGGCTAGAGCGCGCGCCATGACCGACAAGTCCGACCCCGCCGATCTGCCCGCCTTCGACGCCGACCGCCCCGAGTGGGCCCAGGCCCACGGCCCGCTGCGCTCGTTCGGGCGCATCAAGTCGCGGCCGATCAAGGCGCGTCAGGCGGCCCTGTTCGACACCCTGATGCCGCAGATCGCCGTGCCGGACCCAAGCAAGGGCCCGATCGACCCGCAGAGCCTGATGCCGGGCGCCAAGCAGGCCTGGCTGGAGATCGGCTTTGGCGGCGGCGAGCACCTGGCCGAACAGGCGGCGCGCAACCCCGACGCCCTGATGATCGGCTGCGAGCCCTTCCTCAACGGCGTGGCCTCGGCCTTGCGCCATGTGGAAGAGGGCGGTCTGAAGAACGTGCGCCTGCACGCCGACGACGCCCGTGCGGTGATGACGGCCCTGCCGGACGCCTCGCTGGACCGGGTGATGATCCTCTTCCCCGACCCCTGGCACAAGGCGCGCCACAACAAGCGCCGCCTGTTGCAGGACGAGACGGCGGTCGAGATCGCCCGCCTGTTGAAGCCCGGCGGCCGCGTGCGCTTCGTCACCGACTGGCTGGACTATGCCGAGTGGGCGCTGGAGCGGCTGGCGCGCACGCCGGGCCTGACGCGGATCGAGGCTGAAGGCGCTGACTGGTTCGCCGTGCCGGCCGACCACGTCGTCACCCGCTATGAGGAAAAGAAGCTGGGCGACACCACGCCGATCTTCCTCGAGTTCGAGCGTCAGGCCTAAGACCTTAGTCGTAAGGGCCGCTACGCAGGGGTTTCTACGCAGGGCGGATTTTCCTCGACGTTTACCGGCGTTCTTCATCCTGACCCTGACAGTCAGGGGATATGACGAATGCGTAGTTTGACGATCGGCGGCAGGGTGAACCTGCTGTCGGTGCTGGCGGTGGCCGGCCTGCTTTTGGTGACGGGCCTCTCTCTGATGAAGCTCGACGGCGTTATGCGCGCCGAGATCGCCGACCGGACCAAGAAGACGGTCGAGGTCGCCCATAGCGTCGTGTCCCATTATCAGGCCCAGGAACAGCTGGGCGTGATGACGCGGCCCCAGGCCCAGGCGGCGGCCCTGTCGACCCTGCGCGCCCTGCGCTATGGCCAGGACGACTATTTCTGGGTCAACGACATGCAGCCGCGCATGGTCATGCACCCCTTCAGCCCGCAGCTGGAGGGTCAGGACCTGAGCACCAAGACCGACGCCGACGGCGTCTTCATGTTCCGCGAAATGACCGAGATCGCCCGTCGCGACGGGGCGGGTTTCCTCAACTACCGCTGGGCCAAGCCGGGTCAGGACGAACCGGCGTCCAAGGTCTCCTACGTCAAGGCCTTCGCGCCCTGGGGCTGGGTGGTCGGCTCGGGCGTCTATACGGATCAGATCGTCGCCGCCGTGGCGCGCGCGGCCCTGACCCTGGGCGGCATGGCGCTGCTGGTGGCTCTGGCCATGGGCGTGGCCGGCTGGAAGCTGGGCCGATCGGTCGCCGGGCCGGTCGCAGCCCTGGCCGACCGCATGAAACGTCTGGCCGAGGGCGACAAGACCGCCCCCATTCCGGGCCTGGCCCGCCATGACGAGATCGGCCGCATGGCCGGAGCCCTAGAAGTGTTCCGCGACGCCGCCATCGCCAATGAGCGCCTGGAAGTCGAAGCCGCCGTCGCGAGACAGGAGGCCGAGGAAGAGCGCGCCCGCGTCGAGGCCGAGAAGGCCCGTATCGCCGAGGAAGACCGCGTGGCCGTCACCGCCCTGGGCCAGGGTCTGCAGGCCATGGCCAACGGCGACCTGACCCATCGGATGACCGCCCAGGTGGCGCAGCGTTCGGAACAGCTGAAGACCGACTTCAACACCGCCATCGCCCAGCTGGAACAGGCCGTGGCCGTGGTGGTCGACAATGTCGCCGCCATCCGTTCGGGCTCCAGCGAAATCAGCCAGGCCTCGGACGACCTGTCGCGCCGCACCGAGCAGCAGGCCGCCAGCCTGGAAGAAACCGCCGCCGCCCTGGATCAGATCACCGCCACGGTGAACAAGACCGCCGACGGCGCGCGTCAGGCGTCGGGCGTGGTCCAGTCGGCGCGCGGCGACGCCGAAAAGAGCGGCGTCATCGTTCGCGATGCGGTCCAGGCCATGAACGCCATCGAGCAGTCTTCGGCTGAAATCGGCAATATCATCGGCGTGATCGACGAGATCGCCTTCCAGACCAATCTTCTGGCCCTGAACGCCGGCGTTGAAGCCGCCCGCGCAGGCGATGCGGGGCGCGGCTTCGCCGTGGTCGCCTCGGAAGTTCGGGCCCTGGCGCAACGTTCGGCGGAGGCCGCCAAGGAGATCAAGACCTTGATCTCGGCCTCGGGTCAGCAGGTCGGCGCAGGCGTGGCCCTGGTTGGCCAAACGGGCGAGGCCCTGCAACGCATCGTCAGCCGTGTGGCCGAAATCGACGGTCTGGTGAGCGAAATCTCGGCCTCGGCCCAGGAGCAGGCCACCGGCCTGCAACAGGTCAACACCGCCGTGAACCAGATGGATCAGGTGACCCAGCAAAACGCCGCGATGGTCGAGGAATCCACCGCCGCCAGTCACTCGCTGTCGCAGGAGGCTGATGTTCTGGCCGCCTCGGTGTCGCGCTTCCGCACCGGCCAGGCCGCGGCCCCCGTCGCGCCCAAGCCGGCGCCGGCGCGCGCGCCGCAGCCGGTGGCCCAGACGGTCGCCGCCCTGCGCAGCACCGGCGGCGCCGCCCGCAAACCGGCCCTGGCCGTGGTCACGGACGGCTGGGAGGAGTTCTGAAGGTCTGACGACGGCGGGGGCTGACACGGCCCCCGCTTTCGCCTATATGACCGCTCACATCGTTAGACCGGCGTCCAACGGCGTCGTTTCAAGCGGCGGCCCGGACGGACCGCCGCTTTTGTATTTGGACCTGACCCTTGCGCGCCAAGACCGCTGAAGACCGCGCCCTGCTGGAGATGATCGACCCCGTGGCCGAGAGCCTGGGGTTGGCCGTCGTGCGCGTGCGCCTGATGGGCGGCACCCTGCGTCGCCGCCTGCAGATCATGGCCGAGCGCGTGATCGACAACGACATCTCGGTGGAGGAATGCGCCCGTCTGTCGCGCGCCGTGTCGGAAGTGTTCGACGCCGCCGACCCGATCTCGGGCGAGTACCTGCTGGAGGTGTCGTCGCCCGGCATCGACCGGCCGCTGACCCGCCTGCTGGACTTCCAACTGTTCGAAGGCTTTGAGGCCCGTCTGGAAACCGACCGCATGGTCGAGGGCCGCAAACGCTTCAAGGGCGTGCTGGCCGGCGTCGAGGGCGAGAATGTGGCCATCGATCTGGACGGCGAGGACGATACGGCCCTGATCCCGTTTGAATGGATCGCGGACGCCAAGCTGGTGCTGACCGACGAACTGCTGAAGCGCGGCGCGGCTCTGCGCGCGGCGCGCGGCGAACCCGAAGACGACGGCCTGCCGGAAGGCGCGGCTGAAGACGAACAAACCAACCCGACCTCGACCAAGGACAAAGCCTGATGGCCGTCACCGGTATTTCCGCCAACCGTCTCGAACTGCTCTCGATCGCCGACGCCGTCGCGCGTGAGAAGAACATCGACAAGGAAATCGTCATCGAGGCGATCGAGGAGGCGATTCAGAAGGGCGCCAAGTCGCGCTACGGCGCCCATCACGACATCCGCGCCAAGATCGACCACAAGACCGGCGAGCTGTCGCTGACCCGCCATGTCACCATCGTGCCCGACGACTGGCAGCCGGAAGACGAGCTGGAAGAGTTCAACGACAGCGCCATGGTGCGCCTGAACGACGCCTCCAAGCGCGACCCGGAAGCCGAGGTCGGCAAGGAATACATCGAGGTCCTGCCGCCGTTCGAGTTCGGCCGCGTCCAGACCCAGATGGCTCGCCAGGTCGTGACCGGCAAGGTCCGTGAGGCCGAGCGCGCCAACCAGTACGAAGAGTTCAAGGATCGCGTCGGCGAGATCGTCAACGGCACGGTCAAGCGCGTCGAATACGGCAACACCATCGTCGACCTGGGCCGTGGCGAAGGCATCATGCGCCGCGACCAGTCGATCCCGCGCGAAGTCTTCAACGTCGGCGATCGCGTCCGCACCTACATCTATGACGTCCGTCCCGAGGCCAAGGGTCCGCAGGTCATGCTGTCGCGCGCCCATCCGGGCTTCATGGCCAAGCTGTTCGCCCAGGAAGTGCCGGAAGTCTATGACGGCGTGATCGAGATCCGCGCCGCCGCCCGCGACGCCGGTTCGCGCGCCAAGATGGCCGTCCTGTCGAACGACAGCTCGATCGACCCCGTCGGCGCCTGCGTCGGCATGCGCGGCTCGCGCGTTCAGGCGGTCGTCGCCGAACTGCAGGGCGAGAAGATCGACATCATCCAGTGGAACGACGACGAGCCCACCTTCATCGTCAACGCCCTGGCCCCGGCTGAAGTGGCCAAGGTGGTCATGGACGAAGACGCTGACCGCGTCGAAGTCGTGGTGCCGGACGAACAGCTGTCGCTGGCCATCGGCCGTCGCGGCCAGAACGTGCGCCTGGCCTCGCAGCTGACCGGCTGGCAGATCGACATCATCACCGAAAGCCAGGACTCGGAGCGTCGCCAGAAGGAGTTCGCCGAGCGGACCGCCCTGTTCCAGGAAGCCCTGGACGTCGACGAAACCATCGCCCAGCTGCTGGTCACCGAAGGCTTCGCCACGGTCGAGGACCTGGCCTTCGTCGAATCCTACGAAGTCTCCGAGATCGAAGGCTTCGACGAGGACACCGCCGAAGAACTGCAGACCCGCGCCCGTGAGTTCCTGGACCGCAAGGCCGCCGAACTGGACGCCAAGCGCGTGGCCCTGGGCGTCGAGGACGAGGTTCTGAGCGTTCCGGGCGTCACCGGCGCCATCGCCGTCGCCCTGGGCGAAGGCGGCGTGAAGACGGTCGAAGACCTGGCCGACCTGGCCACCGACGAAATCCGCGGCGGCTATGAAGTCCGCAACGGCGAGCGCGTGAAGGTTCCGGGCGTGCTGGAAAGCTTCAACCTGTCGCAACAGGACGCCGAGCTGCTGATCCTGCAGGCCCGCGTGGCCGCCGGCTGGATCGACGCCTCGGAACTGCCGCAGGTCGAAGAGCCCGAGTATGAGGAAGAAATCTTCGCCGAAGCCGGTGAAGAGGGCGCCGAATACGCGGCTGAAGCCGTTGATGTCGATGCGGAGGTCTTCGCCGAAGACCTCGAGCCGTCGCAAGACTGATGGGAGCCGTAGCCGTCCATGACCCCGAACGAGGCGCTGATCGATAGAGACCGTCAGGACCTGGTGACCCGCCAGGTTCTCGATGAATCTCGCCTGATCCGCTTCGTGCCGGCGCCGGACGGCTCGGTCGCGCCCGACTTGGCGCGCAAGCTGCCCGGCCGCGGCCTCTGGGTCGCCGCCGACCGCGCCTCGATCGAGACGGCGGTGAAGAAGAACCTGTTCGCCCGCTCGGCCAAGGCACCGCTGAAACCGGCGGCGGACCTGGCCGATCTGGTCGAGAAGCTGCTGGTGCGGCGCTGTCTCGACCAGCTGGGCCTTGCCCGGCGCGAAGGCGTGCTTATCTCTGGCTTCGAAAAGAGCGCCGCCGCCATTCGCGGCGGGCGAGCGGCCTGGGTCATTGAGGCGGCGGACGGGTCCGCCGACGGTCGAGGCAAGCTTCTGGCCCTGGCGAAACACCCGTCCCCGGCGCCCAAAATCTGCGGCGCATTCACGGCGGACGATTTGAGTTTGGCCCTTGGGCTGGAAAATGCGATACACGCCGTCCTGCTGCAAGGCGGGCGAGCCGATCGTTGGACCCTTGAGGTCGAGCGACTGGCGGGATTTCGGCCTCTGCGTCCAGAGAGCTGGCGCCGGAACGGCCCCGGCGACGGCGCCGAGGACGACCGGGGCGAGACCCCGGAACGAGAGCCTGAGGCTTTTGGCGGGCGAGGACCTGTTTCCTGACAAGGGAGCGGGACCACGCCCGGCTATGGGTGTTTGACGAGACGATGGCGGAATTCTCCGCCCCGAGTAAAGCGACCGGATGAGCGACGAAAACGACAAGACCGAAGACGGTAAGACCCCTGCCAACGCGCCTTCTCAAACGGGGCCGCGCGCTCCGCTGAGCCTGAAGCCGCGCGCGGCGGGATCGGTCTCGACCGGCACCGTGAAGCAGAGCTTCAGCCATGGACGGTCCAAGACCGTGGTCGTCGAGACGAAGCGTCGCGCCGGCGCTGCGCCTGGACATCAGCGTCCGCAGGGCTTCGACGTCTCGCGTCCGCGCGCCGATCAGGGCGGCTCCAACGCGCCGCGCAGCAATGCGCCGCGCGGCGGTCCGGCCGGCGGCGCCCTGTCGGTCGAGGAACAGGAGGCGCGTCGCCGCGCCATCGCCCTGGCCACCCAGGCTCAGGCTGAACGCGCCCGCGCCGCCGACGCCGAGAAGGTCGCTCGCGAAGCCGCTCAGCGCGATCAGGCCGCCGCCGCCGAGAAGGCTGCCGAGGCCGCCCGCGCCGAAGCCGCCGCCGCCAAGGCCGCCGCTGACGCCGCTCGCGCCGAAGCCGCCAAGCTGACGGCCGCCGCGCCGCCGGCCGCCCCGGCCAAGCCCGCCGCGCCCAAGGTGGAACTGCCCAAGGTCGAGCTGCCCAAGCCGATCGTTCCGGCGCCGACGCCCGCGCCGACCCCGGCGCCGGTTGCTCCGGCCCCGCGTCCGGCTGCGCCGGCGCGTCCGGTGGTCAACTTCGGCCAGCGCGCACCCAAGATTCCGACCGGCCGCGCGCCGATCGAGCGCCCTGCTTTCGGCGGCCGTTCGGCTCGCGAACAGGCCATGGGCGACGGCGATCGTCCGCAGTCCGACCGTCCGCAGGCTTCGGACCGTCCGCAAGGCGCTCGTCCCCAGGGCGATCGTCCGCAGGGCGCCCGTCCGGCCGCCAGCCAGACCGTCCGCTATTCGGCTCTGAACCCGAAACCGGCGCCCGGCGCCGCTCGTCCTGGCGCGGCCCGCACCGGCCCCGGCGGCCGTCCGGCCCCGAACGCCCCGCCGGCCACGCCGGACGTGGCCCGTCCCAGCCGCGCGCCCGGCGCCGGCTTCGGCCGTCCGGTCCGTCCCGAGGACGACCGCGACAAGCGCTTCTCTGACGCCGGCAAGGCCGTCAGCCGCACGCGTGGCGAACCCAAGCGCCGTGAAGGCCGCCTGACCATCCAGTCGGTCGCCGGCGACGGCGACACCGCCGAGCGCATGCGCTCGCTGGCTTCGGTCCGCCGCGCCCGCGAACGCGAGAAGGAAAAGCGCAAGGGCGGGTCCACCGACGAGCCGCGTACGGCGCGTGAAGTGGTCATCCCCGACGTCATCACCGTGCAGGAGCTGTCCAACCGGATGGCCGTCCGCGGCGTCGACATCATCAAGTTCCTGATGCGTCAGGGCATGATGATGAAGATCAACGACGTGATCGACTCCGACACCGCCGAACTGGTGGCCGAAGAGTTCGGCATGACCGTCAAGCGCGTGTCGGAATCCGACGTCGAAACCGGCTTCATCGCCGAGGCCGACGACGAGGACGCCACCACGCCGCGTCCGCCGGTCGTCGCCATCATGGGCCACGTCGACCACGGCAAGACCAGCCTGCTGGACGCCCTGCGCACCACGGATGTGGCCGCAGGCGAAGCCGGCGGCATCACCCAGCACATCGGCGCCTATCAGGTGCGCCTGGAAGACGGCCAACGCGTCACCTTCCTGGACACCCCGGGCCACGCGGCCTTCTCGGCGATGCGGGCGCGCGGCGCCACCGTCACCGACATCGTGGTCCTGGTCGTGGCCGCCGACGACGGCGTCATGCCGCAGACGATCGAAGCCATCCGTCACGCCAAGGCGGCCGACGCGCCCCTGATCGTCGCGGTCAACAAGATCGACAAGCCGGACGCCAACTCGCAGAAGATCGTCAACGAGCTGCTGCAGCACGAAGTCATCGCCGAAAGCCTGGGCGGCGACACCCAGATCATCGAGGTGTCGGCCAAGAACCGCATCAACCTCGACGGCCTGATCAACGCCATCCTGTTGCAGGCCGAGGTCATGGACCTGCGGGCCAACCCGGACCGTTCGGCCGAAGGCGTGGTCATCGAGGCCAAGCTGGACAAGGGCCGCGGCCCGGTCGCCACCGTCCTGGTCAAGCGCGGCACGCTGAAGCGCGGCGACATCGTCGTGGCCGGCTCCGCCTGGGGCAAGGCGCGCGCCCTGCTGGACGAACGCAATGCTCAACTGACCGAAGCCGGTCCCTCCGTCCCGGTCGAGATCCTCGGCCTGTCGGAAGCGCCGTCGCCGGGCGACGTCTTCGCCGTGGTGGAGAGCGAGGCTCGCGCCCGTGAACTGACTGAATATCGCGAGCGTGCGCGCCGCGAGAAGAACCAGGTCTCGGGCGGATCGGTCTCGCTGGTCGACATGATGTCGAAGCTGCAGTCCAAGAAGGTCAACGAACTGCCGGTCGTCATCAAGGCGGACGTGCAGGGTTCGGCCGAAGCCATCGTTGGCTCGCTGGAGAAGATGGGCAACGACGAAGTCCGCGCCCGCACCGTCTATTCGGGTGCCGGCGGCATCACCGAGAGCGACGTCAACCTGGCCAAGTCGGCCGGGGCGCCGATCCTCGGCTTCAACGTCCGTGCGTCCAAGCAGGCGCGCGATCTGGCTGAGCGTGAAGGCGTCGAGATCCGCTACTACTCGATCATCTACGACCTGCTGGACGACATGAAGGGCGTGCTTTCGGGCATGCTGGCGCCGCTCCAGCGCGAAACCTTCCTCGGCAACGCCAAGGTGCTGCAGGTCTTCGACATCACCAAGATCGGCAAGATCGCGGGTTGCCGGGTGTCGGAAGGCGTGGTCCGCAAGGGCGCGCGCGTTCGCATCATCCGCGACGACGTGGTGGTGCTGGAACTGGGCGTGCTCAACACGCTCAAGCGCTTCAAGGACGAGGTCAACGAAGTGCCCTCGGGCCAGGAATGCGGCATGCAGTTCCAGGGCTTCCAGGACATCAAGGAAGGCGACTACATCGAGTGCTTCACCGTGGAATCGGTCAAGCGCACGCTGGACTAGGCCGTCAGGGTCTGTCCAAGGCATCAGGGCGCGGTCTCGCAAGGGACCGCGCCTTTTGTCTTTGGGCGAGGCTTCACGACGGCGGCCGGCCCGTCTAGGGTCCGCGGGTCGCCGGGGGGCGTTCATCGAGGGGCCGCCATGCGTCGCCACATCTTGCCTGTGATCCTGGTCGCCGCCTCGGCCCTGGCCGGGTCCGCCGCCGCCGACACCCGCTTTCTGGCCTTTGACGCCCGCGATCGCACGACCCAGGCCCTGACGCGCGGCGTGACCCTGGAGGTCGAGCGCGGCCTGTTCGGCGCCGTGGCCGTGCGCAATCTGTTTTCCAGCACCTCGCGCGGGTCGGCCCGGTTCGAGCGTGGCGGTCCCGACGCGGTGCGTCGCGCCCTGCCAGGGGGCGCCAGCGAGAGCGGCGTCTATTCCATTGTGCAGGAAGGCGACGGACGCGGCCTGTCGCGCGCCCTGTGTCCAGGAGCGGAAGAGAGCTGGCTGGTGATCGGCCGGGTCAAGGCCGGACGCCCCATGACCATGCAGGCGGTGGGCCGCTGGAGCGATGGTCAGTATCGCCACTGCGTCGAACTGAACTACGACTATCGCGGCGAATGGGCGACGCAGCAGGGCAATAGCCCGGCGCGAGATGCGCCCGTGGCCTACGGCCCGAACTGAGGATCATGACGCCGCCGGGCCGGTTCCTGCTGGCGGGCCTGATCGGGCTGGCTGCAGCCCTGTGGACCCTGACCCGGCCGGGCGACGCCGCCCTCTATCCGGCCTCGCCCGATGAGGCGGGGGTGACGGTCTATCTCCTCGACAACGGCTTCCACACCGACCTGGCCGTGCCGCGCACGGCCTTGCTGACGGGAGGCGGGCCCCTGGCCGAGGCCACGGCGCGCCTGGCGCCCGGCGACTGGGTGCTGATCGGCTGGGGCGACGCGGTCTTCTATGTCGATCAGAGCCCGATTTCGGGAAGATTGGCCGACGGCGCGCGAGCCTTCTTCAAGCCGGGCAACGCCTCGGTCATCATGCTGGACCCCGAAGCCGGCGATCCGGCGCGGCGCTTTCGCGCCGAGGATCGTCAGGTCCTGAGGCTGTCGTCGGCCGGCATGGCGGCCTTGCGGGGGCGGGTGCAGGCCTCGCTGGCGACCGATGCGGCGGGCGGTCCGGTGTTGACGGCCGTCCGGCCCGGAGATGACGCGCGTTTCTTCGCCAGCCGCGAGACCTTCTGGATCGGCCATCTGTGCAACCACTGGACGGCGGACCTGTTGTCGGCGGCCGGCCTGCCCATTCACCCCTGGCGCGCCGTGACCTCGGGCGAGGTGATGCGGACGGCGGCGCGGGCAGACCGGCTTGCTGCGGCCAAGCTGGACTTGCAGCCCGTCCGCGACTAGACCGCGCCCTTCGCTTTTTCAGCCGGCGTCCGATCCCCGGCGAGCGACAAGGGAGGCCGCCATGAGCCGCAAACAGCATACCCGTAACGCCACCGGTCCCCAGGGGCCCTCGCAGCGCCAGCTGCGCGCCGGCGAACTGATCCGTCACGCCCTGGTCGACGTGCTGCGCGAGAACGCGATCCACGACGAGGCCCTGCTGGGCGTATCGATCACCGTGACCGAGGTGCGGCTGTCGCCGGATCTTCGCCATGCCACCTGCTTCGTCGAGCCCCTGGGCGCCGGCGTCGAGAGCGCCGAGACGGCGGGCCAGGAGTCTGTGATCATCAAGGCGCTGAACACCCACGCCAAATTCCTGCGTGGCCAGTTGGGCCGCCATATCGACATGAAATACACCCCGGACCTGAAGTTCCGCCACGACGAGAGCTTCGAGGCGGCCAGCTATATGGACCGGTTGATGGCCGACCCGCGCATTCGCGCCGACCTGGCGCGTTCCGACGAACCGGAAGAAGGCGTGGCAGGGTCGGGCGAAGACTGATGGCGCGCCGCAAGAAGGGCGAGATCGTCAACGGCTGGATCTGCCTCGACAAGCCGTTCGAGATGGGCTCGACCGAGGCGGTGACCAAGGTCCGCCGTCTGTTCGACGCCCAGAAGGCGGGTCACGCCGGGACGCTGGACCCGCTGGCCTCAGGCATCCTGCCCATTGCGCTGGGTGAGGCGACCAAGACGGTGCCCTTCATGATGGACGCCGAGAAGGTCTATCGCTTCACCATCCACTGGGGCATTTCCACCGACAGCATCGACCGCGAGGGCGAGATCACCGGCCGCTCCGACGTGCGGCCCTCGGTCGAGGCGGTCAGGGCGGCCCTGCCGACCTTCGTCGGCGAGATCGACCAGGCACCGCCCCAGTTCTCGGCCATCCGCGTCAACGGTGAGCGCGCCTATGATCTGGCCCGCGACGGCGTGCAGTTCGAGCTGGAGACCCGCAAGGTGGTGATCCACGAGGCCGCGGTGACCGACGCGCCGGACGCCGACCACGTCGAGATCACCATGAGGACGGGCAAGGGCGTCTATGTCCGATCCCTGGCCCGCGACCTGGCCGCCATGCTGGGCGCCGAAGGGCATGTTTCGGCCCTGCGGCGCGAGCGGGTGGGGCCGTTCTCGACCGAGAACGCCGTCACTCTGGATTTTCTCGTCGATCTGGCGCATAAGGGCGCCGCCTTGGAAGGCTTGCTGCCCGTTTCGACCGCTCTGGACGACATCCCGGATCTGGCCGTTACGGAACAGGACGCCTTCTCGCTGAGGCAGGGACGGCCGATCGTTCTGCTCCCCCGTCAGGTTGAAACCTTGAAGAGTCAGCTATCCGCCGGCTCGCGCACGGTGTCGGCCTTCGTGGGAGAGACCCTGGTCGCGCTCTGCACCATGCGGGCCGGACGGCTAGAACCCGACCGTGTTTTCAATCTCCCCTAGCGCTCGTTTTCGGGCGGCGCGACAGGGCTCCAACATGGAGATCTACGATGTCGATTACGGCTCAACGCAAGGGCGAAGTCATCGCTGACAACGCTCGTTCGGCTGCAGACACCGGCTCGGCCGAGGTCCAGGTCGCGATCCTTTCGGAACGCATCGCCAACCTGACCGAGCA